>Ga0308161_1000185_pt1 | contig 148095 bp, 137 predicted proteins | sample PhyFR2_FD_201034 | JGI IMG/M metagenome (GOLD analysis project Ga0308161, IMG submission 201034) | Phyllosphere microbial communities from UC Gill Tract Community Farm, Albany, California, United States - DLSLF.R2 | ecosystem: Host-associated > Plants > Phyllosphere > Unclassified | place...
GCGTTGGATGCGACTATTGAGAAAATCTTCACCGCGCTGAATTTCAACGCGATCGTGATCGATTTGACCGAAACCCGCAGCATCGACAGCACCACCCTCGGCCTGCTGGCCAAACTGTCGATCCTGTCGCGGCAGAAGGTCGGCCTTTTGCCGACGGTTGTCACCACCCACGAAGACATCACTCGGCTTTTGCAGTCGATGGGCTTCGAGCAGGTGTTCAACATCGTCAACCACCCGGTGCCGTGCCCGGAGTGCCTGGACGACCTGCCGGATCAGGACCAATCCGAAGAAGTGGTGCGAATCAAGGTGCTGGAAGCGCACAAGATTCTCATGGGCCTGAACGATTCCAATCGGGAAGCGTTTCATGATCTGGTGAATGCGCTGGAGCGGCATTGATCCAGTGAATTGAGGATGCATGGGCGGCCTCTTCGCGAGCAGGCTCGCTCCCACATTTTGATCAGCAGTTACCATAAAAAAGGGCGAACCCTCACAGGTTCGCCCTTTTTGCATTCTACAAACTCAGATCACAGCTTGGCCTGCAGCAATGCTTCCAGTTTTTCCTGATCGCGGGCGAACTGACGGATGCCTTCAGCCAGTTTCTCGGTGGCCATCGCGTCTTCGTTGGACAACCAGCGGAATTGCGCTTCGTTGAGGCTCAGACGCGCTTCACCGGCATTGCCCGGTGCCAGTTTGCGTTCCAGCTTGCCGGTATCGGCGGCGAGCTTCTCCAGCAGTTCGGGGCTGATGGTCAGGCGATCACAGCCAGCCAGTTGTTCGATCTGGTTGATGTTACGGAAGCTGGCGCCCATGACCACAGTCTTGTAGTCATTAGCCTTGTAGTAGTTGTAGATGCGCGTCACCGACTGCACGCCAGGATCATCGGCGCCGGTGTAGTCGTTGCCGTTGGCCTTCTTGTACCAGTCGTAGATACGGCCCACGAACGGCGAAATCAGGAACACCCCGGCGTCGGCGCAGGCGGCGGCCTGGGCGAAGGAGAACAGCAGGGTCAGGTTGGTCTGGATGCCTTCCTTTTCGAGGATCTCGGCGGCGCGGATGCCTTCCCAGGTCGAGGCGATCTTGATCAGCACGCGGTCGCGGCCGACGCCGGCCTTGTCGTACAGCTCGATCAGACGATGCGCGCGCTTGAGGATCGCATCCTGGTCGAAGGACAGGCGCGCATCCACTTCGGTGGAGATGCGGCCCGGAACCACGTTGAGAATTTCCTTGCCCACTGCGACGCCGAAACGGTCGCTGGCCAGGCCGACATCGCCCTTGCAGTCGCGAACGCAATCGTTCAGCAGTTCGGCGTAACCGTGAATGGCCGAAGCCTTGAGCAGCAGGGAAGGGTTGGTGGTGGCATCGGTCGGTTTGACTCGGGCGATCGCTTCGAAGTCGCCGGTGTCGGCAACCACGGTGGTGAACTGTTTGAGTTGTTCCAGCTTGGAAGTCATGGGCGTGCTCTATCCTATGGGTCTGAAGACATTACCCGAGCGCTGACGGGCACTCAAGGGTGCATTCGTGGATCGATGGCCCCTGCGGCAACAACCTGAAAACGATTGTTTGAAAGGTGGGGCGCGGTGTCGCTGAATACGATGCCAAAACAGCCCACAGGTTCAAAGCAACCGACCTGTGAACAGACCGGTTGCCCAAGGCTTACTCAGCGTTCAACAGACCTTCTACCGACAAGCGCGCCGGTTTTGGCTGGCCGTCAGAGGTGAGAAAGCCGAAGTTCTTCTCGCGATCGTTGCTGCCCGAATCACTGTTCCGCCATTCATAGATAGAGGTCAGGGGAATATTGAGGCGTTTAACGTCGGTAATAAACGCGTTGATCTTGGTCGCTTGCCCCTCGGGACCACCGTTGGAGGCGAGGGCCGAAACCCCCCATTCACTGATGACCCCCGGCAGATTGAAGTTCTGCTGGATGAAGGTCTGTGCGTTGCTGATCTGCGTGGCGGTCATGCCGTAAGGGTGATAGGACACGGCGTTCAGGCATTTGGGGTAATCGCTGACGATACTTTTCATCGCCACCGTTGACGCCGAGCCCGCGCTTGGCGGCCGGGCGAAGCCGAAACCGACCCGTGGCGTCGTCTGCGGCTGACCTTCGAAGGCCTTGCACATGCCAGCCATGAACGGCACGAAGGTGGTATCGAAATTGCGCGTCGGCCAATAGGTTTCCAGATCCGGCTCGTTCCAGATTTCGATCGCCACCAATTGCGAACTCCAGGTTTTTTCCAGCCCGGTCACGGTGTTGGCGAACTTAGCGCCGGCGGCGTTCAGCTCCTCTGGCGAAGTGGCCGGCAATGCCTTGATCGCGCGCACCGTCAGCAGCACCGGCAGGCCGGCGGAAGCGGCGGCGGCGAAGGCGTCGCTGACCTGTTTCTGATAAGTCTTGGCGGTGAGGCTGTCACTCCACACTCCGAAGCGCACAAAGCTGAAGCCTGCGGCCTTGATTTGTGCGGCATCGGCGGCGGTGAAGCTCTGGATTTTCACCTGCACGCCGATGGTTTTCGCTGGAAGGTTGGGGAACAGCTCACTGGCGTGAACCTGGCTGGTGGCACCGAGGGCCATCAGGGTGAGGGCGGCGAGTGTATTGCGCTGTGCTGTTTTCATGTCTGCTCTCCTGAAGAGAATGACAACTACGAATATTTATCCCGTTACTCAATTTCCGATAACGGTGATGGCACTAAGTGCGCGAATGTTATTTTTTGTCAGGAAAACAGCAACTGAAAATCACAGTTATTTTTAGTCCGCTAATTGTGGTTGGGGCGGCTTAAAACGCTGTGGTACTTAATGTTCCTGTACTAACAGGGCGAAGCTATTTCTGAGTGCAGGAAAGTCGTGGGGTTCATTAACTTTCACGGCATGTTGGCTGTTTGATATTACACAGGAAAGCAAGACTTGTTCAAAAAGATCCTCGTTGTCTGCGTGGGCAATATATGCCGAAGTCCGACGGCCGAACTACTGCTGCGCAACGCGCTGGGCCCGTCCGCCATCACCGTGTCTTCCGCCGGCCTGTCCGCCCGCGTCGGCGAGGGCGTGGAGGCCTCGGCGCGGCAGGTTCTCGAAGAACACGGGCATTGCGCCGAGGCCTTCAAGGCGCGGCAACTGACTTCGGACATTGTCAATGACTCGGACCTGATCCTGGTCATGGAAAAGACCCACGTCAATCAAGTGCTGAAGATTGCCTCGCACGCCCGAGGCAAAGTGTTTCTGCTCGGCAAGTGGCAGAGCGAGCGCGAAATACATGATCCGTATCGTCAAGGCAAAGCCGCGTTTATTCATGCCCACGCATTGATTGAAGATGCTGTTAGTTCATGGGCAAAGCGTCTCGGGCATTGATGAATATTCTTCAGAACAGTAAATGGTAAGAACAGACTTATGCAGTTACCGTCCGTAATCGGCACCCGCGACAATGATCAAGACAGTATTGATCTGCTCGGCATCTTCGGCAGCCTGATCGACCAGAAGTGGCTGATCGGCGCGTTGACCGGTGCCTTCATGGTCACCGGCGTCGCCTATGCGGTTCTGGCAACGCCAGTGTACCTGGCGAACGCGCTGGTGCAGGTCGAACCGAAAAAGAACGACATGCTGGGTTTTTCCGACCTCAACAGCATGCTCGGCGGGCAATCGCCGTCGGTGACCGAAATCGGCATCATCAAATCCCGCGCGGTGATCGGCAAAACCGTTGACGACCTGCGCCTGGATATCGACGTCACCCCCAACACGTTTCCGTTGATCGGCGGCTTTCTTTCGCGGCGTTATCGCGGAGACAGCGAGACCAGCGTCGCGCCGCCGCGTTTCGGTTTGAACAGTTATGCCTGGGGTGGCGAGCGCCTGGAATTCACTCGGCTGCAATTGCCGAAAGACCTGCTCGGCAAGAAACTCACCCTGATCGCCGGCGAGCAGCAGCGTTTTCAACTGTTCGATGAAAACGACAATCTGCTCGCCGAAGGCGTCGCCGGCGAAGCGTTTGCCAACGACGGCGTAGAAGGGCAGATCGCGCACTTGTCGGCCAACCCCGGCACGCGCTTTCAGGTGGTGCGCAATCCACGCATCGTGACCATTCAGGGCTATCAGGACGCGCTGGATATCTCCGAACAGGGCAAGGAGTCGGGGATCATTCGTCTGGCGCTGGCCAGCTCCGACGCGGCCGAGGCGGTGAAGATCCTCAACAAGATCGCCTCGCTCTACGTCGAGCAAAACGTACGGCGCACTTCGGCGGAGGCCGCGCAGAGCCTGGCCTTCCTGCAAAGCCAGTTGCCCCAGGTCAAGCGTGATCTGGCCAAGGCCAGCGACGCCTTGAATGCCTACCAGACCCACGGCAAGACCGTGAACATCTCGCTGGAAACCCAGTCGGTGCTGGGCCAGTCGGTGGCGCTGGAAACGCGCATCTCCGAGCTGAAAATGCAGCAGGCCGAACTCGATCGCAAGTTCACCAAACAGCACCCGGCCTACCGCGCCTTGATGACGCAGATCGGCGAGCTGACCCAGCAGCAGAAATCCCTCGAGGGCAAGGTTCAGGACTTGCCGGCCACCCAGCAGGAATTGCTCAACCTGACCCGCGACGTCGAGGTGGCTTCGCAGATCTACACGCAGTTGCTGAACAAATCGCAAGAACTCGACATCGTCCGCGCCGGGGCCGTCGGCAACGTGCGCCTGATCGACACTGCCGATGTCGACCTGACCAATCCGATCAAACCCAAAAAACCACTGATCGTGCTGATCGCGACATTGCTTGGCGCGTTTGTCGGCGTGGCCCTGGTGCTGCTGCGCAAATCCCTCAGCCGAGGCCTTGAAGGCCCGGAAGGCATCGAGCAGTTGGGCCTGCCGGTTTATGCGTCGATTCCCTACAGCGCCTTGCAGGAAGAAGAGGACAACAAAAAGGGCCGCGCCCGCGACGGCGTCGACAAACCTGCGTACCTGCTGGCGCTGCGCAACCCGACTGATCTGTCGATCGAATCGATCCGTAGCCTGCGCACCTGCCTGCACTTTGCCGGGCTCGATTCGACCAACAACCGCATCATGATTTCCGGGCCGAGCCCGCAGGTCGGCAAGACCTTCGTTTCGTCCAACCTTGCGGCGGTCATGGCCCTGAGCGGCCAGCGCGTGGTGCTGATCGATGCCGACATGCGCAAAGGGCACCTGCACAAAACCCTCAACACGCCGATCAGCAACGGTCTGTCCGACCTGCTGGTCAAGCGCTGCACCCTTGAGCAGGCGATCAACAAAGTCGAAGTCGACAACCTGCACTTCATCAGCCGGGGACAGGTGCCGCCCAATCCTTCCGAGCTGCTGATGCACGCCAACTTCCGCGAACTGCTGGCAGAACTCAGCGAGCGCTACGACCTGGTGATCATCGACACGCCGCCACTGCTGGCAGTGACCGATGCCGCCATCGTCGGTCGCGAGGCCGGCATCAGCCTGATCGTCACCCGCTTCGGGGTGAACCCGGCCAAAGAGATCGAACTGACCATTCGCCGCTTCGCCCAGAACGGCATCGAGTTGAAAGGCGCGGTGTTCAACGGCGTCGAGAAGCGTGCGGCCAGCTATTACGGCGGCACTGGCTATTACAACTACGAATACGCGTCCGACAAGTCCTGATGGTTGCCGATTGTTCTTTCCTGTTTGAAGTGGGTGAGCTGTGAAAAAAATACTGCACGTGGCAGAGACGATCAAAGGTGGCGTGGCGACGGTGATCCGCACGATCTCGGCATCGCCCGAAGACGACGCAGCGAATTATCAACTGGTCTATCTGGTGCCCGAGGATCAGGCCAAGGAGCTGCACGGCATCGCCCCGCAACAAGTGCGCACCTTCCCGCGAAGTGGCCGCAACGTGCCATCGCTGCTGCGTTTCGCCTGGCGTCTGAGCCAGGTGCTGCTCAAGGAAAAACCCGACGTGGTGCATTTGCACAGCACCTTTTCCGGGGTGATCGGCCGTGTTGTGTGCGTGCTGTTGCGACCATGGCGCAAGCCGAAAATCGTCTACTGCCCGCATGCGTTTTCGTTCCTGATGGAAAGCTCGCCGACCAAGCAGAAAGTCTATGCGTGGATCGAGCGCGTGCTGCAGAAAGTCACTGACGTGATCATCTGCGTCAGCCAGTACGAGCTGGATAAAGCCGCGCGTTTCGGCATCGAGCGCAAGCGCATGAAGCTGATCTACAACGGCATTCATCACAAGGATGACGCGCCGAAAACCACTGGCGCCGAGCCGATTCATCTGCTGTTCGTCGGGCGCCTGGATTACCAGAAAGGCTTCGACGTGCTGCTCAAGGCCTACGCCAAGGTCAATCGCAACGACCTCAAACTGACGGTGGTTGGCAGTGCGGTCAACGAAGACTCGGTCGAGTGCCCGCCAATGGATTCGGTCGAGTACCTGCCGTGGGTGACGCCGAGTGAAGTGCAGGCGCTGTATCAGAAAGCCGACGCGCTGATCGTACCGAGTCGCTGGGAAGGCTTTGCCATGGTGCCGCTGGAAGGCATGGCCATGGGACTGCCGGTGATCGCCAGCAACTGCACCTCGCTGCCGGAACTGGTCACCAACGAAGTGTCCGGCTACGTCTTTCCGTCCGGCGATCACCAGGCGCTGGCCGACGTGTTGACGATCATCCAGAAGCCGCGCCTGCTCGACCTTGGCAATGAAGGCCGGAGCATTGTCCGCGAACGCTTCAGCGCCGCGTTGATGATCCGCCAGACCTACGACCTGTATCACGCTCCCACTTATTAAGTAGAACTCAAGCTTATGAACGTAACGATTTTGCATGGCTACAGTGCGTCCAACTCCGGTGACGGTCTGCTCGTCGATCTGGCCATTGCTCTGGTGCAGCGTAACTTCGGTGACGACACCGCGATCAGTGTCGTGGCGTCCGATCCCGAGTCGTTCAACTACCTGCCGCACCCGCGTTTCGATGCGCCGGTAATGGCGGCCAAGGGTCTGGGGCGGGTCAAGCAAGCGGTGTTTCTCAATCAGTCCTACGCCGGGCTCGCCGATCTGCTGAAGAAGACCGATCTGATCGTCGGCGTTGGCGGCGGTTACATGCGTTCGAAAAGCGCCTTCGAGCACATCAAGCTGAAGCTCGGCCATGCCAAGCAACTGGAAACCGCGATTCTCAGCAAAGTGCCGTCGGTGTACCTGCCGCAGAGCATCGGCCCGTTTCATGGCGAGAGCAGCAAGATCGTCGAACACTACGCCAGCGCCGATGCGGTGTTCGTGCGTGACAACCGTTCCTCGGCGATTTTTGATGCTTGCGAAAACGTCTACCGCGCGCCGGATCTGGCGGTGCAGTCGCTGGCGAGCAAGATTCTTCAGCAACCGAAATTCACCCGCTGCGCCGCCTCGCCGGCGACGGTCTGCGTGGTACTGCGCAAGCCGCCGGAGTGGAGCAAAGAGAAGAAGGTCGCCTACGTGGCCAATCTGAAACTGCTGCTGCAGCGTCTGAAGAACAAAAGCAAAGTGGTCTGCGCCGTGCAAAGCGCCGTACGTGGCAACGATGACGGCGCGTTCTACCGCGAGCTGGGCATCAACGAAGATCTGCTGTCGCTGAAGGCAACCATTGCCAAGTACCAACCGGACCTGGTGATCTCGGTGCGTCTGCACGGCGCCATCGAATCGCTGCTCTCCGGCGTGCCGGCGTATCACATCAGCTACGAGCGCAAAGGCTTTGGCGCCTATCAGGACATGGGCGTCGAGGACTGGGTGATCAACGGCGGCGATATCGACGTCGACACCATCATCAACACCGTTTACGCACCGAATGCGCTGGCGGATTTCGGCAAGCGCCTGACCGATACTTGCCGCGAAATCGAAGCGAAAACCGTGGCCATGGACGAAATCATCAAGGGTGTCGTTCGATGATATTTCGGCTGTTGCTTCGCGGCGGAGCCTTGGGCGCGAAGTTCTTGCTGGTGTTGGCCATCACCCATTACCTCGGTTACGAGGCGCTGGGTTTTTACGGTGTGGTGGTCGCGGCGTCGTTGATCGCGTCGAAGTTCTACAGCGTCGGCTTCAGTTCTGAAATCAACCGGCTGATCAGCGTCGGCGGCAGTTCGCGGCGGGTGGTCGACAAGGTTTTGCTGCTGTATCTGGCGGTGGGGCTGTTGTTGTCGATACTGACGGTGCTGATCTATTCGCTGTTCCAGTCGGTGGAAGCAACCGCCACGTTGATCCTGTGCGTGACGCTGGTGCTGCTCACCGAGCACCTGTCGTTCGAAATCAATTCCTTCGTGTTTTCTGCGCAGAAAGCCACCGCCGGTGCTCTGCTGTTCTTCATCAAGACCGGCCTCTGGGCGGTGTTGGCGGTGGGCGGCATGGTGCTCGGCTGGGTCGCGGGCATCGCCAGTGTGTTGTGGCTGTGGGTCGCCGCCAACGTGCTGGTGATCGTCGCCGGTTATTTGATCGTGGTGAATGTGCACAAGGGCCGCGAAGCCGCGCCGCTGGACACCGCGACGGTGTGGAAGGCCGGGTTGCCGTTCTATCTCGGCACCGGTCTGATCGCCCTGAGTCAGTACGCCGAGCGCTTTCTGATCATCGACCTCGAGCCCTACGCCAGCCTCGGTAAATATGTGTACGCGTGGTCGGCGGCCAACACCTTGCAGGCATTGTCCTATGCGGTGGTGGCGGTGGTCGGCATTCCGGTGCTGGCCAAGCGTTTCCAGGCCGATCAACAGGCGTTCACGGTCAGGCAACTGTTCGTCAACAAATGGGTGATGCGCTCGCTGGTGGTTTCCGCCGTTGTGGCCGTGGCGATCTATGTGTTTTTCAATGTGCTGCTCGATTACGTCGCCGCCAGCGTGCCGCGTCCGGATAACGCGCTCCTCGCGGTGCTGATTTTTTCCTTCGCCTTGCGGGCGATTGGCGACATTGTCTGGGGCGGTTTGATTGCCTCGAAAAACAGCCGGGTGTCGCTGGCCAGCGCGGCGCTCTGCCTGCTGATTTCGGTGCCGGTCAGCTATGTGCTGATCAAGCATTACTCGATCTATGGCGCGGCGTGGGGCAACGTTTTCGCCATCGTTGTGCAGCTCAGTGTGATTGCAGTGTTGACCCGTGTCAGCGGCGCGAAAAAGGCTGCGCTGTCATGGGCCTGAAACTGCCGCGCATCGAGTTTCGCGGGCGCAAATTCGATTCGTCGATTTCCTTTCTGATTCTGTTCACCGGGCTGTTTCTGTCAGTGGCGATGCCGTTGCTGGTGCCGCGTGATCCGGGGCCGGATGCGATGACGTTGTGGTCGTCGTATGCGCGCGCCGACAACTGCAATTTCTGGAACCCGTTCTCGCCGGATCGCTCGTCCTACGAGTGTTCGGCGTTCCTGCTGCGGCCCACCGGGATCAACCTGACCAATGCCTGGGCCTACGGCATGTTCTGCAATTTCTTCCTCACTGCGATTCCGGTGGTGGTGTTTCGGCGCATGCCGCTGACCATTTTCGGCACCCTGTGCCTGTGGGGCATCGTGCGCTCGTTTTTCCTCGAGAACCTGACCAAGGAAATCATCGTGTCGGTGGCGGTGTTGAGCATTCTGCTTAGCGCATTGACGCGCAAATATCGCGGCGGTTTTTTCCTCTCGGCGGTGATTTACGGTGTGCTGATCCGGCCGTACTGGATCCTGTTTTCGCTGTCGTGGGTCGGCGTCTGCGTGATGAAAAAGTACGTTTCGCGCTTCACCTTCTTTCTGATGCTGTTCCTGTTCTATCTGGCGGTGGCCATGGCCATTCAGCTGGCGTTGGGATTTCCGGTGTCATCGATCCGGGCGAGCAACAACGAGCTGCGCACGGCGGGCGAGGAGGGCTCGAAGTCGCTGATCGTCTCGTGGCTCAGCGGCAGCGACTTCGTCTCCCAGGCACTGGATTCGATGATCATTTTCTTCCGCCTGTCGTTCCCGGTTGAGCTGATTCTGCTGTCCGGGCCGGGGCAGGTGATCTTCGTTGCGCTGATGATCATGACCGCGCTGCTGCTGTTCAAAGTCATCACTTCGACCGACTACAAGGGCGCGCCGATCCAGACCAAACCCAAGGAACTGATCGCGATTCCGCTGGCGTTTCTGTTGGTGCAAGGCTTGTTCGAGCCGGACTTCGGCTCCTTCGCCCGCCACTTCTCGATGGTGGTGCCGGTGTTGTTCGTCGGCCTGGGCTTGATGCTGCGCGCGAACAAACCGGTGCAGGTCGAATCAAGAATTCTCACTTAAGGCAGGTGCTCTATGTCGAGCAAGAAAAAATCCCTGGAGATCGAAACCCTGCGCGGCCTGGCGTGCCTGCTGCTGGTGCTCTATCACGTCATCGGCCCGCTGGGCGGCGGCTTGAAGATCGACATCGGCTCGCCGTTCCGGGTCATCGCCGACTCGATGGTGTACGTGCGCATGCCGCTGTTCACGTTCATCTCCGGCTACATCTATTCGATCTACAAGATTCGCGGCAATGACTTTTCCGCGTTCTTCGCCGGCAAGGTGCGGCGGCTGATCGTGCCGCTGTTCTGCGTCGGCGTGCCGTTCTCGGTGCTGCAAGCGGTGGGGCCGGGGGTGAACAAGGACGTCGGCGTGATCGATGCGTTGTTGTCGTTCTGGGTACCGATCAACCACTTCTGGTTTCTGCAGGCGGTGTTCAGCATTTTCATCTTCGTCGGCCTGCTGGAGTGGCGCGGCCTGCTGCGTTCAGCAACGCGGCTGTATGGCTTGTTTGCGTTTGCGGCGGTGTTGTTCCTGCTGCCGCCGTTGCCGCTGGATGCGTTCGGTATCAACGGTGCGATTTACCTGCTGCCGTTTTTTGTTGCGGGGATGATCGGTCAGGAAAATGTCGATGTTTTGAAGCAGCGTTTCAAAGTGATCGGGCCGCTGCTGTTTGTGCTGATCTCGCTGACGTTGCTGTACGTCGCGGCGATTGATCGTGAGCTGATTGTCGATCGCCGCAGCCTGATTGGTTTGACGGTGGGGTGCGTGTCTTGTATCGCATTGCTGTCGAGTGACATGCGCTCGAAAGCGCTGACCTGGCTCGGCGGATATTCCTATGCGATTTTCCTTTTCCATGTGCTGTTCGCAGCCACGTCGCGGTTTGTCCTCGGGCGCCTCGGCGTGAAGGATGAGAGCTTGCTGGTGCTGGGTGGTCTGAGTTGTGGATTGCTCGGGCCGGTGCTGTTGGCGATGGTATTCAGCCGGTTCAATTTCACCTCGGTGTTGTTCCTTGGCGAGCGCGCGGCGAAGAAGAAAGCGCCGGTGATTGTCGCTCCGGTGGTGCAGACGCAGAACAGCTGAAAGCTTCGCGCGCAGGCTCGCTCCCACAGAGGTTGTGTGAATTGCACAAGGTCTTTTGTGGGAGCGAGCCTGCTCGCGAAGGGGCCATCCCGGACAAAGGAAATATTCAATGATGCCAGTAGACGCCCCTCAACCAGTCGCCACCTCGGCCATCACGATAGACGATGCCCGCCAGCGCTTTGCGCAGTGGCGCGAGGGCAAGGCCGGCAAGGTGCTGGCGGTTTCGGTGATCGGCGACAGCTACACCGCCGGGCAGGATTTCTACCTGAATAAACTGGTGCAGCGAGTGGCCGCCGAGGTGGGTTTCGCCGGCCCCGGTTACGTCGGTTTCAACCACGGCGCGGCGCTGGGCGGCACGCATTTCAAATACACCCGCAGCAGCGACAAATACTTCGGCGGCGGCTGGAAGGTTTCCGAGCTGGGCCAGGCCAGCCCGGACAGTCGCACGATCAGCGGCAAGCCCGGCGCTTGGTTGCAAGTCGATGCCAGCCCTTCGCCGCGCATCGATACCACGGTCACTCAGGCGAAACTGTTGTATCTGGGCAGCGGCGAATCCGACGAACTGCGCTATCGCTGGTCGCCCGCGCAAGCCTGGCAACCATTGAAACTCGCAGGCTCAGGCGTTCAGGAAGTCGCGCTAGCGGGCGTTCCATCAGCCGCAGACTGGTCATTCAGACTGGAAGTGGTGAAGGGCGCGCCCACGTTGTTCGGCCTTTGGATGACGAATGATGAGAAGGGCATTCGGGTGTCGAAACTGGCGGCCTCCGGCGCGGCATCCGCGGATTTCTATCACGCCGATCCACAGTGGCAGACGCAATGGAAAGCCGTGGTGTCGAAGATCCCGGCCGACGTTTACCTGATCATGCTCGGCGGCAACGATCAGGGCTTCGGCGTCAAACCTGCGCAGTACCTGCAAAACGTTCAGGGCCTGGTGAGCATGCTGCGCGAGATTCAGCCGGCGGCGAGCATCAACCTGATCATGCGTCAGGACACCACGCGCTCCAGCGCTTATCCGATGTCGGCCTATGCGCAGGTGCTCGAACCGTGGGCGCGTGAACAGCAGCTCGGTTTTGCCAACCTGCAATGCGCGTTCGGCCCCGACGTCAAACGCTACGCCAGCGCGATGATCGGCCCGGACAAGATTCATCCGTTGCCGGCCACGGGCGGGAAGGTGATTGCCGATTATTTTTTTCGCTGGATAACGGGTACGAGTACCGGTTGCGACGACTCGCCACCATGATCGTTCCCACGCTCCGCGTGGGAATGCCGCCCGGGACGCTCCGCGTCCCTCCGCAGCGTGACGCAGAGCGTCACTGGATGCATTCCCACGCGGAGCGTGGGAACGATCAATACCGAAATGCTGACTGTGCCGCCGCTTTCGCGAGCAGGCTCGCTCCCACAATGGATCGGCGTGACGCCCGGGTGATCAGGCGTCGTGCTTGAAGGCGTCGATGAGCCCCAGCAGTTCGTCAAGCTTGCGCGGCATCAACCGCGCATCACAGCGGGTCTCGACGTTAATGATGATCGCCGGATCGTTGCAGCAGATGCGCACGCGAAAGCGCCAGTCGCTGAAGATCACTTTCAGGCCATCACGGTCATCCATTTCCAGCGCCTGTTCGCCATACAACGCCTTCAGGTGCGCGAGCAGCGGATAAGGATCGCGCATCGGCCGGCGTATATCGCCGGACGCAGGAAACACACCGATCCGCTCCACCAGCAGAATCGTGCCCAGCCAGGTCTCGTTGGCGCTGGGCAGCGGTTGATGGCGCGACAACCAGCTCATCACCCCGAGGTTGCCCACCTCACGTTCAATCTCTGTCGAATGTTGTGCAATGTTCATGGTTGCCTGCCTCTGGTGATGGGGGGCCGTCTCAGCGGCCCTTGAGGTACACGTTGTCGTAGCAGAAGTTGGTCGCCTGCAAGTAGCCCTCGGCATCGCCGCAATCAAAGCGCAGGCCTTTGAATTTGTAGGCCAGCACGCAGCCGTTCTGCGCCTGTTTCATCAGTGCGTCGGTGATCTGGATTTCGCCGCCCTTGCCCGGTTCGGTGTCGGCAATCAGGTCGAAGATGTCCGGGGTGAGGATGTAGCGCCCGATGATCGCCAGGTTTGACGGCGCGTCCTGCGGCGCCGGTTTTTCCACCATGTTGTTGACCCGGTAGATGCCCTCGGAAATCAGCTCACCGGCAATCACGCCGTACTTGTGGGTCTGGTCGGCCGGGACTTCCTGGATGGCGACGATCGAGCAGCGGAATTTCCTGTACAGCTGGATCATCTGCGACAGCACACCGTCGCCTTCGAGGTTCAGGCACAGGTCGTCGGCCAGCACCACGGCAAACGGCTCGTCGCCGATCAATGGACGACCGCTGAGAATGGCGTGGCCCAGGCCTTTCATTTCCACCTGACGGGTATAGGAGAAGGTGCAAGTGTCGATCAGCTCGCGGGTGCCGGCGAGGAATTTCTCTTTCTCGGTGCCACGGATCTGGTGCTCGAGTTCGTAGCTGATGTCGAAGTGGTCTTCCAGCGCGCGCTTGCCCCGGCCGGTGACGATGGCCATGTGTTGCAGGCCGGCGTCCCGTGCTTCTTCAACGGCGTATTCGATCAACGGCTTGTTGACGATCGGCAGCATCTCTTTCGGCATGGCTTTGGTCGCCGGCAAGAAACGCGTGCCGTAGCCGGCAGCGGGGAACAAACATTTACGAATCATAAAAGTATCCTGGACAGTCATGGAACACAGGCGACGGTTGCGCACCAGAAAGTGGCGGCAAGTTTCAATGATTATTGAAGGCTTACTTTAATACCCGAGTCAGGTTGTTGCTGGCAATTAGTTGCGCTGTTAAAAAGCGCTAATGTTATGAGATGTCGACTACTTGGTTATTAGTTATTTTTAGTCGGTATCTGTCGATAGTGATAAGTGTCCAGGGAGTGCTAATAAGTACCCGTCAAACAGTTTGACCGGCAAAAATAATTATTGCCAGTGGTTGAACTAAATTTGTTTGAGGTTGTTGTCGCCCTGTTTGTGTGAATTGCTCCGCATCTCCACCAGGCATGGCTTGACACGCTACCGGGTATTTATTCAATGACGGACCGCGCTATGAAAATTCTGGTAACGGGTGGTGCCGGCTATATCGGCTCGCATACCACACTTGCATTGCTTGAGGCAGGTTATGAAGTTGTCGTTCTGGATAATCTTTGTAACAGCAGCGACGCAGCACTTCACGCCGTTGAAGCCATTTGCGGCAAAAGTGCATGGATGATTCGCGGCGATGTCTGCGATCGGCCGCTGCTCGACCGGATTTTCCGCGAGCATCAGATTGACGCCGTGCTGCATTTCGCCGGGCTCAAAGCCGTGGGCGAGAGTGTGCGCAAGCCGCTCGAATACTACGAAACCAACGTCGGCGGCAGCATCACTCTGTGTCAGGCGATGGCAGCGGCGGGGGTGTTCCGCCTGGTGTTCAGTTCCTCGGCGACGGTGTACGGCGAGCCCGAAGAGATGCCGATTCGCGAGGATTTTCCGACGGGCAATCCGACCAATCCCTACGGTCAGTCCAAGCTGATCGTCGAGAACGTGCTGCGCGACCTGAGCCTCGCCGAGCCGCGCTGGAGCATTGCGCTGCTGCGCTACTTCAACCCTATCGGCGCCCACGCCAGCGGGCACATGGGCGAAGACCCCAACGGCATCCCGAACAATCTGGTGCCGTATATCAGCCAGGTTGCGGTCGGCAGCCTGCGTGAGCTGTCGATTTTCGGTAACGATTACCCGACCGCCGATGGCACCGGCGTGCGCGATTACATTCATGTCGTCGATCTGGCGGACGGGCATTTGAAAGCGTTGCAGTCGATCAGCGAGCGCACCGGCATTCACACCTGGAACCTCGGCACCGGCGATGGCTACAGCGTGCTGCAAGTGCTGCATGCGTTCGAACAGGCCTGCGGGCGGCCGGTGCCGTACCGGATGATGCCGCGCCGCGCCGGTGATATCGCCGAGAGTTTTGCCGATGCTTCGAAAGCGGCGAAAGAACTCGGCTGGAAAGCCACGCGCAACTTGCAGGACATGGTCGCCGACACTTGGCGCTGGCAATCGAATCATCCCAATGGTTATTCGCGATGATGGCCATTTAGTCTGATGTTAGTTTCAGTCAGGTTGTTAGATAACGTCGGGAAATTACACTGGCAATGCCATTTGCAAATCCGTAGATATAAACCTGCCGTTCGACTTTAGCAGTTGCACAGGACTGTGAAAGAACAACGGATCTTGTTCGCGCTCTTTGCGGACTTGAAAGCTACCAGCTCTGACACAGATCTGTTTTTTAACAGTTCGAATGTTAGAAAGGAGTTGTTATGAAAAAAGTGATGGCAGTTGCCCTGTTGACGATGTTGAGCAACTGGGCTGCCGCCGCTGAAGCACCGTTGACAGCGGTAACCAATGTAGGTGGCAGTGTGGCGGCTTCGCAAGCGCCCGCGGCCAGTACTGCATTGGTTGCCAGTGCTGTAGCGGCGTCCAACAGCGGTGGCAGTGCCAACGGCGGTACCACCGGTACGACGGGTACCACCGGTACAACCGGCACGCATAACTAACAGGAACATTTGTTAGTGCAGTACAGAGTCGCCCGACGCAAGTCGGGTGACTTTGTTTTTTGGATTCGCCCTTGAATAGCGTAGTGCCATTATGACTCGTAGTGTTTATCTTTTAATGTTGGCAAGTCTCGCTTTGCAAGGTTGCATGTTTTCCCCCGGCCAGTACCTGAGCACCAGCGATATCACCCGCCAGGGTGCCAGCGAAAGCAGTCGGGTCGAGCTGATTCCGATCACACCGAAGTTGATCGCCATGAACCGCGCCACCCAGAAGCGTGAGTCGCTGCCGGCGGAGCTGCTGGTGACGCCGGCGGAATATCGCATCGGCAACAATGACGTGCTGTACATCACCGTCTGGGATCATCCGGAGCTGACCGCCCCCTCCGGCGCGCAACAACAGATCGATGCCAACGGCCGTCTGGTGCGCTCCGATGGCACGCTGTATTACCCGTTCATCAAGGAAGTCCAGGCCGCCGGCCGGACTATCCAGCAACTGCGCGCTGACATCGAACAGCGCTTGTCGGCGTTCATCGCCGAGCCGCAGGTCGACGTCGCGGTGCTGCGCTTCGCCAGCCAGAAAGTCGTGGTCACCGGCGCCGTGACGAAGGCCGGCCCGCAAGCGATTTCGACCAATCCGCTGAGTGTGGTCGAAGCCCTCGGTTCCGCTGGCATCGACACTAATAACGCCGACTTGTCGGGCCTGCTGCTGACGCGCAACGGGCGGGTGTATCCGCTCAATCTCGACTCGCTCAATCAGCAGGATTCCGAACTGCAGAACGTCTACCTCAAGGGCGGCGATCAGCTGTATCTGCCGTACAACGACAACAAGCGCATCTACGTCATGGGCGAGGTCAACCAGCCACGCGCGCTGAGCTTCAAGACCGCAACCATGAACCTGTCCGACGTGCTCGGTTCGGTCGGTGGCCTGAGTCAGACCAGTTCCAACGGTAACGCGGTGTACGTGATTCGCGGCGTGGAAAATCTCGACGTCGAGCCGGCGAAGATCTATCAGCTCGAAGCCGAATCGCCGACCGCCATGGCGCTGGCCTCGCACTTTCAGGTGCGGCCGCAGGATGTCGTCTACGTCGGCCCGGCCAACGTTACGCGCTGGAACCGTTTCATCAGCCAGTTGGTGCCGTCGGCGTCGATTGTCGGCACCGGGGCTTCGGCAGCGAAGAACTGGAGCGAATACAGCAACAACAGCAAATAAGGCCGCCCGACTGTGAACCTATTGAAAGTGGGCGTCTGCCTGATGGCGGCCTCGTTGCTGTGCGGCTGTAACCCGCTGATGAGCGCATCGCTGAACAACCTCAAAGCCGCCGTCGTCGGCCCCGACGAGGTTGATGTGACAGCGGCCGAAGTCGCCGGGGTCAACTACCCGCAACTGAAACTGACCACGCCATCCGGCTCAGGTGTACTGGCGCTGGTGCGCGAGCGCGAAGACCTGCAATTCTGGGTCGCCTCCGGCAAGCAGGTGTTGCTGCTGCGCGATGGCCTCGCCGTGCGCAGTATCGGCCTCGGCCTGCAAGGTGATCTGGATGGCACGCGGCTGGCTGATGACTCGCCGTTCAAGCAAGGCCTGCATCACGTCGCCGACGGTTTCACCACACGGCGCTGGATTGATCTGTACAAGGGCCAGGAAGTCGGCGTGATCGTCAACAGCCGCTTTTCGCGCCGTTCCACCGAGACCCTGGAGATTCTCGACAAGGCTTACTCGGTGCTGCGCGTCGATGAACAGATCGACGCGCCAGCCATCGGCCTCAGTGCGACCAACCGTTACTGGGTCGACCCGCAAGACGGTTTCATTCTGCAAAGCGAGCAACAACTGACCTCGCAACTGCGCGTGAAGCTGGTGCAATTGACTCCTGACCGCAGGCATCTGCCGTGAAGCGCTTAAGCCTAATCGCGGCGGGTCTTCTGCTGATCGCAGGGGCGAGTCAGGCCGCCGTCACTGTGTCCGGCGACGTCGCCAATCCCGGTCCGATCGCGTTGCCGCCGGGTGGACGCCTGTTCGATGTGATCAGCGAAGCCGTGCCCAATGCCGAAGGCTATTGGCTGGCGGGCGGCTTGTTGCGCCAGTCGCTGGTCGAGGAGCAGACGCGGCTCAAGGTCGGCGTGTTGTTCGATCTCGAGGTCCTGCAACGCATGGCGACGCTGTTTGATCGGCCAAGCCGCGCGGCACTGGCACAGCGCATTGCCGAAGAGGTTCGACAGATGCCGGTGACCGGACGGCAGATCGCTGACCTTGATCCGGTGGCGGTGGAAGTCGGCTTCGCGCGCAACATTCGCCTGGATGACGGCGATCGGCTGATCTACCCGAAACGGGTTGATGAAGTGCAAGTGTTGGGCGCGGTCACCGAGCCATGTCACTTGCCGTACCAGCCATTGCAGGAGGCGCGCGAATACCTGGAAGGCTGCTCGATTCTCGACGATGCCGAGGCCGATTACCTGTGGCTGATCCAGCCCAACGGCGTGTCGCGGCGCGTCGGCATCGCGCATTGGAATCGCGAGTCCGGGCAGTTTCCGGTGGCCGGCAGCAGGATTCTGGTGCCGATAAAAAATGATGATCTAGATCCGCCTCTTCCTGAACTGAATCAGCAGTTGGCCGAATTCATTGCCACGCAGCTGGCCGAGGTGGTTCGTTGAAGTTACGTTTTGCAGCTGTGTTGTTATTGCCCTGCGGTCTGGCCCACGCCGAGCCGCGCATCACCCAGAATGACTTCGGTGGCGCCGGTCTGTTGCAGACGCCGACGGCGCGCATGGCCCCGGCCGGCGAGCTGAGCGTCAACGCCAACCGCACCGATCCCTACAGCCGCTACAGCGTGTCGTTGCAACCGCTGGACTGGCTCGAAGGTTCGTTCCGCTACACCGCGATCACCAACCGGCCGTACGGCTCGGAGGCCCTCAGCGGCAGTCAAAGCTACAAGGACAAGGCGGTCGACGCCAAAGTACGCCTGTGGCAGGAAAGCCACTGGGCGCCGGAAGTGGCGCTGGGCTTTCGAGATATCGGTGGTACCGGTTTGTTCTCCAGCGAATTCTTCGTCGCCAACAAGCGCTTCGACAATTTCGACTTCAGCGCCGGCATTGCCTGGGGCTACATCGGTAATCGCGGCGACTTCGACAACCCGCTGGGCTACGTCAGCAATCGCTTCGATACGCGCCCGGCGCTGGAAGGCACCGGCGACGTCAACTCCGGCGCGTACTTTCGTGGCAAGCCTTCTCTGTTCGGTGGCGTGAGCTACCAGACGCCGTGGGATCGGCTGAGCCTGAAGCTGGAATTCGAAGGCAACGACTACAAGAACGAGCCGAAGGACAACGAGATCAAACAGGACTCGCCGATCAACCTCGGCGCGGTGTTCAAGGTGACCGATTCGATCGACCTGAGCGCCGCGTGGGAACGGGGCAATACGGCGATGTTCGGCGTGACCTTTCACACCAATTTCGTCAGCCGCAAGGCGCCGGCCAAAACCTACGACCCGCCCCCCGAACCGCTGCCGGCGAAGGCGCCGACGACCTCGATGGAGCAGGTCAACTGGGCCGATGTGTCGCGGCGTTTGCAGCAGAATGCCGGGTACAAGGTCGAGCGCATCAGCCAGCGCGATTCCGAACTGATCGTCTATGGCGAGCAGCAGCGTTATTTCCATTCGTCCAAAGCCGTTGGCCGCGCGAGCCGGATTCTCGACAACAGCGTCAACGACGACATCGACTGGTTCACCGTGGTCAACAAGCGCTACGACTTGCCGCTGGAAGAAACCAGCCTGCCGCGCCAGACCTTTCGCGAAGTGATCAACAACGAAGAGCCCTTGGAGGCGCTGCACCGCACCACCGAAATCAACCCGGCGATGCCGCACAACGAGACAACCCTCTACACCGAAGCGCCGCAGCATTTCAGCTATGGCGTGGGTCTGGGCTTCAAGCAGAACGTCGGCGGCCCGGACGGTTTGCTCTATCAATTCAGTGCTGACGCGGACGCGGAATATCGCTTCAACCGCAACACCTGGTGGAGCGGTTTGCTCAGCGCCAACCTGGTCAACAACTTCGACAAATTCGTCTACGACGCGCCGAGCGGATTGCCCCGCGTGCGCACGGATTTGCGCCAGTACCTGACCACGTCAAACACGACCATGCCGTTGTTCCAGCTCAGCCATGCCGAGCAGTTGGATAAAGACCTGTACGGCATGGTGTATGGCGGCTATCTGGAGTCGATGTTTGCCGGCGTCGGCGCGGAAGTGTTGTTCCGCCCGACCGGCGAACGCTGGTCGCTGGGCGCGGATCTGAACTGGGTGCGCCAGCGTGATTTCGATCAGGGCTTTGCCTTGCGCGATTACTCGGTCGTGACCGGGCATATCACTGGCTATACCGATCTGCCGTTCGACACGCTGGCGGCGGTCAGTGTCGGTCGCTATCTGGCCGGAGACTGGGGCACCACCGTGGATATCTCCCGTGAGTTCTTCAACGGCGTGCGCGTCGGTGCCTGGGCAACCATCACCACGGCCAGCAGCGCCGAATATGGCGAAGGTAGTTTCGACAAGGGGCTGTACCTGTCGATCCCGTTCGACGAAATGATGAGCATGTCGACCATGCGCCGCGCCAACCTGGTCTGGGCACCACTGACCCGAGATGGCGGCGCCAGACTGAGCCGCAGCTATCAACTGCACTCGATGACGGATAGCCGGGAAGGGGACATGTTCTATCGCAACTTCGAGAAGATTACCGAGTAGGCGCTGGTCTGTGGGAGCGAGCCTGCTCGCGAATGGTCCGGCACATCCAACATCTCCAGTGCCTGACACAACGCTTTCGCGAGCAGGCTCACTCCTACAGGGGGTTGTGTTACAGCACAGTTTTCGACCCTAACCCTGATCCCTGTGGGAGCGAGCCTGCTCGCGAAGGCGCCGGCACATCCAACATCGCCATCGCCTGACACACCGCTTTCGCGAGCAGGCTCACTCCTACACTTGATCGGCGTCACGCCACACATCCTGGTCATCACCCGAATCCCTGTGGGAGCGAGCCTGCTCGCGAATGGTCCGGCACATCCAGCATCTCCATCGCCTGACACACCGCTTTCGCGAGCAGGCTCGCTCCCACGGGGGCGCACCTGTAGTCGATACCGGTTACCCAAATCCCGGCCACAAAAAAGGGGACTTTCGTCCCCTTGTGATCTGCAGCGCTAAGCCTCAGTAAATATCCTTCGACAACAACGTAAACGGCGTCTTCACGAGGATCTTCAGATCCAGCCACAACGACCAGCTGTTGATGTACTGCAGGTCGATCTCGACACGCTTTTGCATCTTGTCGATGGTGTCGGTCTCACCGCGGCAGCCGCTGATCTGTGCCAGGCCAGTGATGCCCGGTTTGATTCGGTGACGCGCCATGTAAGCGAGGATCTTGCCCGAGTAGTAATTGTTGTGCGCCACCGCATGCGGCCGTGGACCTACCAGCGCCATATGCCCCTGCAACACGTTAAACAGTTGCGGCAGCTCATCCAGGGAAGTGCGGCGGATAAAACGACCTACTGCGGTAATGCGCGAGTCATTGCGGCTGGCCTGTTTCACTTCGCGGTCATCGTGGACACGCATCGAGCGGAATTTCCAGACCTTGATCACCTTGCCGTTCCAGCCATGGCGGTCCTGCTTGAAAAACACCGGGCCGGGCGAGTTGATTTTCACCGCCAGAGCGATGATCAACAGCAGCGGACTGAGCGCGATGATCGCCAGGAATGCCACGGTTTTCTCAACCAGACTCTTGCTCAGAGCAGCGGTGGGGCGGCTGGTCAGCGGGCTTTCGTTGAGGTAAATCGCCGGCAAGCCGTCCACGACTTTCACCGAGTGGTTGAGCAGGGTCAGGCTGTTCAAGTCCGGCACCCACACTACATCGACGTTAGCCCCGAGTAAGTCGACATACATCGCTTCGATTTTCGCGGCTTCGCACAGCGGCAGAGTAATGTAGAGGCGGCGAATGTCGTGGGCCTCGATCAGCTCAAGCAACTCGTCCTGAGCGCCAACGACACGCGGTGCATCCGAGGCGAGAACAGGTTTGTCACCGTTGCTGACCAGACCGATCAGCGGCAGGTTTTCCAGTTGGCTGAGCTTTTTCGCCAGGCCCAACGCCAATTCGCCAGTACCGACGATCAACGTCCGGTGTTCGCTTTTACGCGAACGCTGGTAGTACTTGGAAAACGCATGCAGCGGCGCGTAGAGGAACGCCTGACCGAGGAAGCCATACACCGCCCAGCTCAGAATCACCTGACGGGAAAACAGCTCATCGGCCTGGCAGACAAACGCGATGCACGCCAGCGCGGCCATGGTCATCGACCAGCCCATGAACAAGCGGCCGAGGCCGGTCAGGTAGTTGTCGCGTTTGCGATAAACGCCGCTGAATGTGTAAGCCGGCACCGAAGCCAGGACGGCGAGGGTGGCGCACATTCGGTAGTAGAACGCGACGGTGCCGGTGTGCTGTTCAGCGAGAATGAACAGCAGCGTCACAACGAAAGCCTGTGCCAGCGCCCATTGGCCCCAAAAGGTCAGTCCCTTGAGGCCCGTGCTTCGATTAATACTGAGAGAAAGATCCATACGATATCCCCAAAAGACGTCCATTCAGGTTTCAACAGTTGAAAGCCGAGTTGTTATGCAGACTTATTGTTTTTGTTTTAGCGAGTGTCTTGAGGTAACAACATCGAGAGCCGAACTGTCGTCAGCCAATAGACTAAGTTATTGTCGGGAATGGTGTCTGACGAGTTCTAACAAGATGGCACAATGCCAACTTTTTAATAATTAAATAGATGGCTGTTAGAAAAGGTCGTAGAGAGGGGGATGAAAAAGCGAGGGTGTATTTGTTACTGTTGATGGGTGGAGGCAGGGAAGCTTTAATCGAATCAGGGAGGGTGAACCCAAACAGAGTGCTCTTCTTATTGTTGTAGTCGCACTTTATATCTGTTTGTCTTGGTTTGTGTGTCGCTTGTGATTAAGCAACGACTTCCTGGATCAGGCAATATCCGCGATTTCTTACGGCTCGGAACAATCGCTCGCCATTACTCGCACTCTTGAACTTGTCCTGCAATCGGCTCAGGCACATTTCCAGGCCACGGTATTGCTCGGGTTCCCGACCAATGCTGATGATCAGGTCATCACGACTGACCACGCGCTCTTCATGGCTCAGCATTTTCCTGACCAGAGCGGTTTCCAAACCAGTCAGGCTGATCGCAACATTGTCCTTGAGCAACACGCCTTGTTCATCGTCAAGATGCCAGGTGTCGCTGCAAGGCTCAGTGCTCTCGCTGACATTGGAGATATGAGCGCGTTCTGCACTGCGGGTCGGGAAGCTTTGAAACGGATTGTCTGTTTGCGCGGCTCGCCATTCATTTTCAAGAGTGGCCAGTATGCGTTGAGTATCATGTTCGATACTGCGCGCAACATTCTTTCGGCTGAGGCTTGGGTAACTGAACTCCATGACCATCGGGGCGGAAGAGGGCGAAGCAACACCTTCAACAAACATTTGTGCCTGCGACGTGCCAAACGAATTGAAACGCTCACTGGACAAGATGCTTTCCAGTTCACGTTGCGACGTTGTGCTGTGCGTCACAACAACAAAATATTTTCTGGGGAGGGTTGTACTCGTTTCCATGTCTCTCTCCTAAATACACACCAAAATTGGCTAAAAGATAAATCGGCAGGCGAGCAATGACTTCCTCGGAAGTAATCGTAGGCAGGGTTCGGGCCGAAAATGGCCATCGATAAATTCCACTCGATCTGCTGCTATGTTATGGAGTTTTATTGTTATGTGGCGTGATGCCGTGCTCATTCAAGTGCTTGAGTTTTAATAAGTATGAGGCGCAATTGAAACGATATGGCTGCATCAGACGATCCTTCGTACGTATGCAAAAGGGAAGACTGCCCGAGACTCAGGCAGTCGATATCAGGCCCCGCATCAGGCGATAGCCGTAGCCGCGGATGCTCTGAATCGCGTTTGTACCATACATGTCCTTGATTTTTCCACGCAAGCGACTGATTGATTTTTCCAGTGCCCGAGGGTCGTAGAAATTGGCGTTGAGGCCCATGATGCTGGCGATTTCATCATGACTCAGAATGTGATTGCCGGTGTGCGCAAAGGCCTCGAGGATCTTCATTTCGGCGAAAGAGATATCGAGTTTGCGCCGACTGTCCATCAGGCAGATCCGCGTCGGATCAAGCGTGAGATTGATATCTCGTTGCCAGTCTTCGCTGTTGAAGAACTCCGCCAGCAAGTCTTCGCTGTCATCGCTCAATGTGTTGAGCTTGATACAGGCATCCGCTCCGGCGAGAAAATACTTGATCTTGTTGACGGCACCGCGGCCGGTGACAATTGCGCAAATAAGCGGCTTCAAGTTGTCATCGCGCAGGTTCTGCACCAGGGCCAGATTTTCTTCGATAGCTTGTGGATTATCGATGATGACGAAAATGGCGCGGTAGGAACCGATGTAACCGTGCTGCTTATATGAACTAGTGAAAGCACGTGTTTCCAGAGTCATATCGGGCTGCACGTGCTTTGCGATCAGCGATCTCAAATGATCAGCCACACCCAGTGTACGACCCAGCGCAAGAACACCGGATTCATCATTTGTCGGGCGCGGACTTCTCGTCGCCAAGTTCCCTGAGAGCATCATGCGTTGACTCGAATTAGGTGCTGACATCGGGATGTTAAAGCACCGGTTCTTATCTGTGACTGACAATTGGTAACATTTGCGCGGATTTTAGACGTGTCTCCCGAGATTTCTAACAATAACTAAGCTTTTCAAGCTTTTAGTTGATTTTCTCGGGCTTGTGAACTAGCGCGCAGATGATGGCTATATGCAATGGTGCCACTATTTTGAGCTTGTGGCGATGGCTTTGTCTATGTCCTTTTGCCACTGATTGGCCATGTCAACAATATGTGAGGTTGATCACACTTCATATCTGAACTGAAATATTTGTTGTAATAGATGTAAATTTTTTCCGTTTAGTTCGTCGGCCGACGATTACTAACAGCTCTTGAGTCTAACTCTGCATAAACCCTATTCTTCCGGATCGGCGAATCGCTGTATGAATTACTTCAGATACTCAACCCCTGAGTGTTATTGACTGGTCGCTCACCCTGAGTGCTCTGACGGAGGATTAATGGATTTCTGGACCCTTTTCCAGGTGTTGATATTAGGCGCGGTCGAAGGCTTGACCGAGTTCTTGCCCATTTCAAGTACCGGTCACCAGATTATTGTCGCCGACCTGCTCGAGTTTGGCGGCGAACGCGCCATGGCGTTCAACATCATTATTCAACTGGGGGCCATTCTTGCTGTGGTCTGGGAATTTCGTCCGAAGATCTTCGAAATCGTCAAAGGCCTGCCCACCGAGCGCAACGCGCAACGTTTCACCCTTAATCTGCTGATCGCGTTTTTCCCGGCCGTTATCCTCGGCGTGTTATTCGCCGACGCGATTCATGAATACCTGTTCAACCCAATCACCGTTGCGGTGGCCCTGGTTGTTGGCGGCATCGTCATGTTGTGGGCCGAACAGCGCAGCCATGTAGTCAGCGTCGAACATGTCGACGACATGCGCTGGTCCCACGCGTTGAAGGTCGGTTTCGTACAATGCCTGGCGATGATTCCCGGCACCTCGCGCTCCGGCTCGACGATCATCGGCGGCCTGCTCTTCGGCCTTTCGCGCAAAGCCGCCACCGAGTTCTCGTTCTTCCTCGCCATGCCGACCATGGTTGGTGCCGCCGTTTATTCCGGCTACAAATACCGCGACCTGTTCCAGCCCAACGACCTGCCAGTCTTCGCCCTCGGCTTCGTCACCGCGTTCATCTTCGCCATGATCGCCGTGCGTGGCCTGCTGAAATTTATCGCCAACCACAGCTATGCCGCGTTCGCGTGGTACCGGATCGGTTTTGGTTTGTTGATTCTGGCAACCTGGCTGTTTGGCTGGGTCAACTGGACCGCCGCAGCGGCCGCCTGATCACTGCGCGCTGATCAACGCCGCCACGGCGAGATCGTTTAACGTCGAATCCGACGACTCCTGACGAAAGCGCTGCAAGGCCGAGGTGAAATACGCGGCTTGCAGCATGCCGTCGCTGGCCAGATAGAGTCGCGCGTCTTCTTGCTCCTCGGCAGAGTAAACACGCTTGTGACTGTCGGTCGTTTCCTGGCTAGACGAAATAGGTGCGAGGATTAAAGACACCAAAGTGAAGCCGGAAAGCTGCGTCACCTCCCACGGCGTATCGGTACGGCCCATGCAAAAGCCATCGCAGTGCGCATAAACGTCGGAAGTGAAGCTGAACAAGGCGAGGAGGGTGAAACGCTTGAAACCTGAAAAAGTAAACGCGGGCATAAACAAAAGACATCCTGTCAGTACATCAAAATACCGGGCAACGCTCATGCGCCGCCCGCACACTCAAACCATCAATCAACGCCCTTCAAGCAACTCAGCCGCCTGATCCAGCAACGCCAGCGGATCCTTGGCCTTGTGAATATCCACCGACAACAACTGACGAAACTTGCGCGCCCCGGGGAACCCTGTGCCCAGGCCCAGCACATGCCGAGTGATGTGATGCATCGCACCACCGGCCAGCAAATGCTCGGCGATATAAGGCCGCAACTGCGCCAACGCCTCAGCCCGACTGATCACCGGAGCGGTACTGCCGAACAGTTGCTGATCGACCTCCGCTAGCAGATAAGGATTGTGATAAGCCTCACGCCCCAACATCACGCCATCGAACGTCTGCAGATGCTCATGGCAGGCCTCCATGGTCTTGATCCCGCCGTTCAGCACAATCTCCAGCTCCGGAAAATCCGCCTTCAACTGCGCCGCCACGTCATAGCGCAACGGCGGAATGTCGCGATTCTCCTTCGGCGACAACCCCTCGAGGATCGCAATCCGCGCATGCACGGTAAAACTCGTGCATCCGGCATCCCGAACAGTGCCGACGAAATCGCACAACTCGGCATAACTGTCGCGTCCGTTGATGCCGATCCGGTGCTTCACCGTCACCGGAATCGACACCGCATCACGCATCGCCTTCACACAATCGGCCACCAACTGCGGATGCCCCATCAGGCACGCGCCGATCATGTTGTTTTGCACACGGTCGCTTGGGCAGCCGACGTTCAGGTTCACCTCGTCGTAGCCGTGCTCCTGAGCCATGCGGGCGCAGGCGGCCAGATCCAACGGAACACTACCGCCCAACTGCAGCGCGAGAGGGTGCTCGGCTTCGTTGTGACGGAGGAAGCGCTCGTGATCGCCGTTTAGGAGAGCGCCGGTGGTGACCATTTCGGTGTAGAGCAGTGCGTGCTTCGATAGGAGGCGTAGGAAGAAACGGCAATGGCGGTCAGTCCAATCCATCATAGGCGCAACGGAAAACCGCCGAGATAGCGCAGGGCTTGAGTTTACTGGCTTGGAGTGGGTGTTTGGTACCATTTGGCTCAACATATTTATAGCGTGTTTTTAGGCGTTTTCAGGCGTTTTTTCGATGGCGCTGGTACAATGTACCAATCACTTTCGGAGTTGTACCAGTCGACTATGGCTACGATCAGAGCACGAAAACGCACCGATGGCTCAGTCAGTTACACGGCACAGATACGCCTGTTTCGCGATGGAGCGCAAGTCTACCAAGAGAGCCAGACCTTTGCCCGGAAACAGGCGGCACAAGCGTGGGTGCGGCGACGTGAGGCAGAGCTAGATCAGCCTGGTGCGATTGAGCGGGCGAACCGCAAGGGCGTCACCGTACAGGACATGATCAAGCAGTACCTGGATGAAATGGAGAAAGTCCGGCCGTTGGGTAAAACTCAGGAGGCCACCCTAAATGCTATTGCGGCGACGGAGTTTGGCCAGACCGTTGATTCGGCTATCAACAGTCAACGATTGGTGGATTTTGCACTCTGGCGAATGAGTAAAGAGGGCGGCGGCGTCCAGCCGCAGACGGCTGGCAACGATCTGGCGCACCTTGGGGCTGTCCTTTCGATTGCGCGTCCCGCTTGGGGGTACGAGGTAGACCCTCACGCGATGCCGGACGCTCGGAAGGTGTTGAGGAAGCTCGGCTACAACATGAAGAGCCGGGAGCGCGATAGTCGTCCAACGAAGGACGAGCTGGATAAACTTTTGGAGCACTTCGTCAGCATGCAACAGCGTCGGCCTAGTTCGATCAACATGCTGAAGGTGATTGGCTTCGCGATTTTTTCCACGCGCCGGCAGGATGAGATAAGCCGAATTCAGTGGGAGGACGTCGATGAGTCGAATCAGCGGGTGCTGGTGAGAGATATGAAAAATCCCGGGCAGAAAATTGGCAATGATGTTTGGTGCCACCTACCCGACGAAGCCTGGAGAATTCTGCAAAGCATGCCAAAAGAGCGTGGGGAAATTTTCCCCTACAACTCGTCGTCGATCTCCACGGCCTGGGCGAAGGCGTGCAAGTTACTAGAGATCGAAGATCTTCACTTCCACGATCTGCGGCACGATGGAGTGAGTCGGTTGCTTGAGATAGATTGGGATATCCCACGGGTGGCCAGTGTGTCTGGGCATCGTGATTGGAATTCATTGCGTCGATATACCCATCTGCGCGGGCGAGGTGACCACTATGCCGAGTGGCCGTGGTTAGAAAGGATCATTCAGATGCCCCTGAAGTTGGGCGCCTGGGGGAAGCAGGGAATTAACTGACTTGGCGGTTTTCAGTGAGCTGTTTACATTGTCTCAAATCACGCGCGTAACAAATGGTATGCTGAGGCAGAATTTTGCTTCTCAGGCGGAGCTTCATTAGTGAGTGTACGGGCATTGCAGGGTCACAGTGTTGGAGGGTAGTCACCTGGATTCGGCAAGTTTATTTTTTTGCGTAGCCCACCAGCCGGGGCTGGGCTAAATATTTTATATAGAGCGTTTAATGACAAACGAAAGAAAGACTGAAAGTCTGGTGCGGGACAAGCTGCGCGCACTCGGCTATTACGAGCCAGATAACGGTATTACGGTAGAGGAACAGAAGTCTGAGATTGCCAAGGTGAAAACCTTGTTATCCAAATCAAGCAAAAACTCAAAGGGTAATGCGGGTTATCCGGAGTTCATTGTTTCTAATTTGAAAGATACTGCTTTTCTAATTGTGTTTGAGTGCAAACCGGACGTTAAGAAGCACGAGAGCGCTGCTCGTGATAAACCGGTAGCCTTTGCGGTAGATGGCGTTCTTCACTACGCTAAGCATCTAGCTAAACATTACACAGTCGTTGCCGTAGCGGTTAGCGGTACTACAGCCACTTCAATGAAAGTATCGAGCTTTCTGATCCCGTCTGGCACTACACATGCCAAGGAATTAACTAACGAAGTGGGTCTGCCAGTTAAAGAAATCATCCCCTTTGATGACTACTATCGCTTGGCTTCTTTCGATCCTGATGTGGCAAAGAAGCGGCATTCAGATTTGTTGGCTTTTTCTAGAGAACTTCACGAGCTAATTTGGGCGAAGGCGAAAGTCTCAGAAGAAGATAAACCTTTGCTTGTCAGTGGAACACTTATTGCACTGATGAATTCCCCGTTTATGAAGACTTTCAGCGCTTTGCCCGCAGAAGACATTCAGGATTCTTGGTTAGGTGCAATCAAGAAGGAGTTAGACAAGGCGGACATTCCACAAGCTAAAAAAGACACGATGCTGCAACCCTATTCTACGATTGCAGTTCACCCAAATCTTGGCAAGCCAGACAGCAAAACAGCTAAAGAATACCCGGATGGCGTATTTAAAGAAATTATTTCTCGCATCTGTGATAATGTTTGGCCCTATATCAATATTTATCATGATTTTGATGTTGTTGGGCAGTTTTATGGCGAGTTTCTAAAATACACTGCTGGTGACAAAAAATCGCTCGGTATTGTACTTACACCGCGTCATGTCGCTGAGCTTTTTTCGCTTCTCGCAAATGTCGGGCCTGAATCTAAAGTGCTGGATATTTGTGCGGGCACTGGCGGCTTTCTTATTTCCGCGATGCAACATATGCTAAAAAAGGCGTATACAGAGGAGCAGCGCGTCGACATCAAGAAAAATCGTCTAATTGGTATTGAAAATAGTCCAAAAATGTTTGCGTTAGCTGCCTCGAACATGATTCTTCGAGGTGATGGAAAGGCGAATCTACATCAGGCGAGTTGCTTTGACGATGCGATCATCAAGGCTGTTAAAAAAATGAAGCCTAATGTTGGGATGCTCAACCCCCCTTATGCGCAATCGAAGAGTGATGCTGAATTGCATGAGCTCTATTTTGTGAAGCAGATGCTAGAGTGCCTGGCGCCTGGGTCCATAGGTATTGCAATTGTGCCAATGTCATGTGCCATTTCACCTAATTCAGTACGTGATGAATTGATGGCGCACCACACCTTGGATGCAGTTATGTCGATGCCGGCGGAGTTGTTTTATCCAGTGGGGACTGTGACCTGCATCATGGTGTGGATTGCAGGTCAGCCGCACGCTAAGAGCGATCGCAAGACATGGTTCGGATATTGGCGTGATGACGGCTATGTGAAGACTAAGCATCGGGGTCGGATTGACCAGAATGACACTTGGTCTGCTATCCGCGACCGTTGGATTGAGATGTACCGCAATCGTGAAGTTCATGCGGATGAGAGCGTAATGCAGAAAGTTTCTGCGAGTGATGAGTGGTGTGCTGAAGCATATATTGAAACGGATTATAGTAAGTTAACACAAACCGAATTCGAGCGCGTTGTGCAGAACTATGCAATTTTCCGCTTGATGGGGATTCAAGGTAATTCCGAGTCTGAGGTTGATGATGCCGAAGGTCAGTGAGCTATTCACGCTTGAGTATGGCCACAGTTTAGAGCTGAATCGCTTAGATCAGGCTACTGGGACTGAGGCTATTAACTTTGTTGGTCGTGCGGCTCGAAACAACGGTGTCACAGCCAAAGTCAATCGTGTTCATAATCTGGCTCCAGCGCCTGCTGGGACTGTTAGTGTTGCACTTGGTGGCCAAGGTGGTGCTGGGATAGCGTTTTTACAACCCAGTCCTTATTACTGCGGTCGAGATGTCATGATATTGACACCGAAAACCCACATGAGCGAGAGAGAAATTCTCTGGTGGGTTACGTGTATATCCGCCAATCGTTACAGATTTGGATTTGGTAGGCAGGCAAATAGAACTCTGAAGGATATTATGCTCCCCAATCCAAGCGAGACCCCGGGTTGGGTGCAGGATGTGGATTTTGTGAAAAGTTTTTCTGAATCGCTAAATCAATTGAAAAAACTTTCTCAGATGCCCCCTGTTTTAGCGCCAAGTTCTATTGCCGGTGGAAGGTCTAAGGTTTGTGATGTCTTTGATGTGAGCTATGGTACGAGCCTTGAGCTTAATCGTTTAGTAAAAAACTCTAGAGGTATTAACTTTGTTGCGAGGACAGCAAAAAATAATGGTGTGACAGCAAAGGTTGACATCCCGCAGGGAGTGGAGCCGATAACTTCAGAGTGTTTGTCAGTAGCTGTGAGTGGTTCTGTCTTGGAGACTTTTGTTCAGAGAGAGCCATTTATAACTGGTTTCCATATCATGGTGCTTCGTCCTAGAGAGCCGATGAGCACAGAAGAACTTATGTTCTATGCTGCTTGTATGCGAGCCAATCAGTCGAGGTATAGCTATGGTCGGCAAGCTAATCGGACCCTCAAGGACTTGTTGATACCTTCTCGTGAGTCTGTGCCGGGCTGGGTGTTTGGCACATTCATTAGAGTATCAGACAAGCTAATTGAACGGGCGTGTTCATGAATTTTCGTACGATGAAAATTAATCTTTTAGCTGGTTCGACGCAGCCCGTTAAGTTGATTGCATTCTTTGACTGCAGCGGCACGTTGAGCTTCAAGGTACTCCGCTAGATCATTGATGTGAACACCCTTTGCGCTTTTCTGGCTGGGCTCAAGCCTGGTTATCGGGATTCTTATCTGCCCAGCCAGCACCTTGCGCTGGAACATCTCCGGTGTCAGGTGTGTGAAGTAATCCTTGCAAACCTGATCAAGCGGTATTATTGCTCTACCATTATATTGCGCCATAAGAATGAAGGAGGTGGTCATAGATAGTTTTCCCCATTGCTGCCGCAATGTTTAATGTCTTCGGCTCTGCCGAAAATCAAGCTGCCAAGATAGAGTTTCCAATGGGTGAATCCATTAGCTATGAACAGGGCGACTTGTACGTAGTTCTGGAGAGAAATCAATTATCCCCATCCCGCCGATGGGCTTTACGTCCGCTTTTTGTGCAAATACGGATGCGGTGCAGTCGAACCTGCAGCCCAGGCGGGCCGTGGGGCGCTGCAGGCGATCGGGAGTTTCACAGATCGCAAAATTTTGAAGGGAAACGCAGGGGCACTGCAATGCGGTGTTAAGGGCGGTCACGGACGGGATAGCGCTGTAACCCCAGGTTTCATTGGGCGAAAACCTACAAAACGTAGGTTTTAGCGTCTTTTATGATTTTGAACTGCTCCGACTTCTGATGTTTTATGGTCCGGCGTTGGGATGGATAAAACTCCTGCAAACCTTAGCTGGCAGGCGTTTCCGGGATCCTGTTGTTTTCAGTTGGTCACCAAGATTAATCGGCGTGGCGAGGGCGGCTGCTAACTTGAGATGCGGGCGCGGGTCGACCCATTGGGGTGTAGAGATAGCTAACGACCAAAGCAGGAATTCCACGGCTCGCGATCTCGAGAAGCCTCGTTTCTTCGGAAGACGCAAGAAATGACGAGGTCAGGTGCGCTAGGCCCTTATTAGCAATGCGGAAGACAGAGAGAAGAGCTTGCTCTGCTTCGGCCGCATCTCCAGGGTAGCGAGAGAGCACCTGCGCCAAGGAAACATGGGTAAGGGAGCCACTGGCATTTTCAAAGTGTTCAATGCCGATATCGTCCCCTCTACGAGGGCGAGTTAGATTCTGCAATCGGCCGGATACGCTGGTGAGACCAAGAAATTCCAGAAGTGCTCTGCAGTGAATGACGCCGGCCTCGATTGCAGCATTTGTGAAGGCATTCGAGTTGCCTTCAATGGTGAGCTCATCATTGATGAGTATTTTCATTGGTTGGGCATCGCCCCAGTCTGTCTGCAGAAGGAGAGCAATGTTGAGCGCTTCAATTGCGCCGAGACTGTGCGGAATGAAGTGGTTAAGCGCATCCGCTAAAGAATCTTCGCTTGGCATTGTTACTGGCTCCATATGGAAGAACTCCAGCATAGCAGCAGCGGCGTGCGGGATCAGGGAGCGGATGAAGGGAATCGAACCCTCGTTAATCAGCTTGGGAAGCTGAGTTTTGGGTGATTTTGTTTTGATGGCTCGAGCGCGTCTGAGTTGATTCGCACAATCAAAACGTACTACTGAAGGTAGGAAAGGCTTCATGAATAAAGCTGTTCTTTTGCTTGTCCCTTTTTTGCTCACCTCTTGTTCCGCAATCCAGCATGAGCCGGTCCAGATTGCTCCGCATACCGTTGAATTTCACGGTGCTAAGAACGCTATAAGCCCTGCAGCTTCCGGAATGCCGACGAGTGAATATCCATCCAATGGCCAGCCCAGGGCTACCCCGTATGAGGAAGTTTTTCCTCTCTCATACGCGGTGGAATGTAACGCCGCGAGGACTGCCTGCAAGCATGCTGTCATTCAGACAGGCCTGACATATGAAATTCACGAGGTAGGTTCTGAAGTTGAGATTACGGGGAACCTCAAGTCGACAATGGGCAGGAAGTTGACACAAAGGATTGGGGACCAGAATGGCTCATTTCATCAAACCTCCTTGTCAGTGGGCGAAGATGTGGAGGTGATTGGAACTGGAACAGTTATTAAGTCATTTTCGTTCATCTATAGTCCTGGGAAGCGTGTAGTGGTCGACGGGCTGGGAGGCGTACAGGTCATCATCACCTTCGATCCTTTGGAGAAATCATCGGCATAGTCTCCTGTTCGCTGATGAGCAGCGGAGATGGATGTTTGAGTTCTAGGGCAAATTTAGGGCAGAACCTAGACCGTTGAGGGCCGTTTCTGGCCCATCAATTTGACGAGTCCTCCCCATAATCACGGCCTACAGCGGGCTGTGAAGTGGGGCGCTCGGGTTCGAATCCCTATCCGTTGGAACGAGACGCGCTGATTTCTAGCGGCCGTTTTCTGAGTGCCATCTGCAAAGAGCTATCCTTCGGTATGGCATTTCGAAGATTGTCTGCCTCCTAAGTCTAGCACTTGGCTAGACTCATAGTAATAAGCACTTTTCGAGTGCTTGGTCAGTGGGCTGACCACGTGCAGTAAATTTCATCTTTGCTGTAAATGAAGACGTGAGAAAAACCCTCGAGCAGAGGGGTTAGTTCTTCAAGTACCGCTTTATAGGTTCCTTTTCTATCAATTTTTGGTGCTGACATTCCGTAATAGAACTTCTGTAGCCTGTGCTCGTCTGTGTACACTAGCAAGGCAGTGTTAGGTGGGTAAATATTGCTTCCCTTTTTCTTTAAGGCTGTTTTAAGTAACTCAAGCTTTTTAAGGTGAATATCATGTTCAGAGTTAGTTGTCACGTTTACGATAGTGCTTCCCTTTGATAACTCCTTAAGTTCTTTCGCGTCATCCTCGCTCTGAAGGGTAGTGACCTCTAAATAACGTATGTCACATTTGCTCGGATCTTCTTTAATATATTCAATAGTAGCGTCATGTTTTTGGCTGCCGTCAATCCACTGTATGATGACATTGGCAGGGTCAGCAAAGTGCAATTTCGCGAAATGAGCGATCGGGTATAGTTCGCCATGAACTTTGAGAAGAAGCCCTTTCCTCTGGGGGTGGATAGGTGCCGATGATGTTCCGTAAGTCAATAGATCGAATAACCCTTGAATCGCGACTGCATGATCGTAGAACTCGTCTGCTCTGGTTGGTTGCATCGCAGCTTTCAGTATTACGCTCTTATCTTTCTCCCAATCCCCAGTTACCGGAACATTGAGTGTTACAAGTCGAATGCAATGTTCATTATCTTTTGTCATTGTGTAGATGCCTTTTTAGTGTGAATGCCTAGTTAAAGATGTCTGTAACAATTTTATTGTATAAGGCGACCGATTTAAGTGTCTGCTTGAATCGGTTCGATTTATAAACTTTTGAGCAGACTAAATGTTCATCGCGATGATGGCAGTGCTGCGCAGTACATTGATAAGTTTAAATTGTTTGCCGATGTCAATAGGTTTGGCAAAGCCATCTCCCACAGGTCGTTTTCCTAATGGGAGGGCTTTCGCTGTAAACTATCTTACGAGGGCGGTTTCAATATCAGATACAATTCGAAGGTGTTCTTCATCAGTCAAACAAGCCTTGCACCATGTATCCACCAAACTTTCCCAAACGCTATGGGAGCCCTTCCTAATTTTGTCACCTACAATGGCATTCCATTTGTGGTGATCTGGTTCGCGCATAGCATCCTCGAGTATCGTGAACAGCGTTCCAGCGCCCACTCCAAGGCGCTCAGGAAGAGTGCCCCAATTGATAGCCCTCAGGTCTGCGTATACATGACGCTCGGGAGCCAGCTCCCCTGGCAAGTAAGAGCTTATTTCATCGCGGTGATCCCCATCGACCATGCCCAATCCTCGATGAGGTAGCTTTTTATTTACCGCAAGACTACCCATTATTTTCACGACATTGGCGGCACCAACGGGGTGAACTGCAACTCGTTGTAATAGAGCAGCAGACTCAGATTTAGTAGCCAATATCTCGCGCAACCACACTGAGGCTTGTATATCCTCTACATATATATCCAATTCAGTGTGGAGTTCGTCATCAAGAGCACTCATCGCGAGTTCGGTCGAAACTCCTTCTACTACACTTACTCCTTCTGGAGAAGGCATTAATAAAACACGTGCCTCTCTTGGGAGTTCGTTTAACACATAAGGGCTGTGTGTAGATAGTATGATTTGGATTTTCTTTTGACGGCAAAGCCAAAGTAGGAATCGAACTAATCGTCGCTGGGCTCTGGGGTGGAGTGAGGCTTCTACTTCGTCAATTATAAGCAACGAGTTTGGAGGCAAGCCCTGGAGCACTAAGAAGGTATCTAATGTAGCATCTTCACCCGCACCCTGGTGGTACTGAGAAATCTCAGCTCCATTCGTCGTAAGCAAGCCAACATCCCGACCCGCATCAACATCTGAGCGCGCAAACCGAGCGACTTTGTAGTCTCTACCTAATACGTGTGATAGCTTAACCCGGAAATCGTCACTTAAAACTTTGCTGGATGCCTCTCCCGTAGCCATCCTGGCAATCCTGGCATATCCAACAGAGGCATCGATAGGTAATGTTCGTGAGATATCAAGCAAGAACACATTTCGGACTGGCTGATTTTTCTGCTTTCGCCATCTTGTAGTTGGTTTGGTGATTTTGTAATCGGCGCGATTTTTCCCTTGGGTGATGTTGTACTCAAGAGAAACGCCCTCAATCTTGTCCCAAAATGTTTTTAGGAAGAAGTCCGAAGGGTCAAATCGCTTGGTGGGATCTTTATTGTCGTAAGCGCAAGCCGCACTTTTTAGTAATGTGCTCTTTCCTGTTCCGTTTTCGCCGACAATTGCAACTATCGGAAACTTCAATTCGAGCGATGCACCCTGCCAGCTCCGGAGGCCGTCAATTTTAATGCTGCCTAAGAACTGCGGCCAATTTCCCGCGATAAATTGTTCTTTTATAAGATGTATTTCTTTATCGTCCATGTGATCAGCTTACTCAGGGTTTTGATGAGATGGCGTTTCAGTATCATGATGTCGCTGATCGAAAAAAACTGCAATACGTATCAACCTGAGGCACCGACGGCGCTCGAGCGGAAATGATTGTGAAAAATACCGTTTGTCATGACGAAGCCTCACCTGTTTTGGATCACTGGGCTTAGTCACAAATTTTAGGGCTGAAGGAGGGGGTTGGTAACAGCACCCTATACTCTTGATATCTCCAGGACTTGGGGCGGTTTCCTACGCCCGTCGTAGTCGCATGATTGCTTCTTTAATCGCTTTTGCATTTGTGTCTAAGGTTTCCATGGCCACGAGTGCGGTTTCTGCAGCAGCCTGTACGCCATTTTCTGAAAGCCATTTTGTGATCTCCTCTATTTCCGCACCAAGCGCATGCTGGTTGTGCAGCAGCGATGTCAGAGCGTCTGCCGTGTCTATGTTGGATTCAGAGTCGTAGGGCATGAAGTTCGTCCTTGTAGTCGGATTTGGAAGTCTAGCTCGCCGCGCCGCCGGCGAAGGGGTAGTCACTCATTCGGCAAGCTCCATTTATGCACCAAGATCGAGCCACGGTCCCATATGGCCTTTTTTCAGACAAAAAACACAACAAGCTTCAGGCTTTTTCTAGGGAAATCAAGTAATTGTGAGTACTAAATTTGGCGGTAATGGAGAGATTCACACCCGCATCTTGCACGTGTCTACATAAGCTAAACCGAACGACGAGAAGATCGCTACCCGTCAGGCTGGATCCAACCAGTGTTTTTAGCAGTATCAACCTTGCCTAGATTGGAGCCGAAAACGGTTGCTTAAAAATTGCTACAGAAACGAGAAGAAAAACGGATCTTCGAGTGGATAAATTTTTTGCTGGTACGTAACTGGTACCGACGCTTTTCAGGTGTCCTCTTGGCCTTTATTTACGGGCGCTAAAGAAATAATGCGTCCGATCCATCATAGGAGCAACGGACAGCGCTTATAAAAAGTGCACAGAGCACCTCTCAAATGGCGAGCTCTGGTTCGATCACTGTGTTTATTAAACGTTTTAAACACAGAAAACTCGCATGTTTAGATGAGACATATTGTTGTAGTCGCTCACCTACAACTTCTTGCGCCGCGCCCTACACCTAAGACAGAATCCGCCGGCTTGTGCCTCTAGCCCGCGGGTTCTATCGTTCTTGGGTCACTGAAAAACAGTGATCGGGTTTGGTAGACCCGCAGCATTGATGCATTGCGTCATCCCAGCACAGCGCCTTTCTTGGGGGCTGTTTTGATGGTGGCCATGCGCAAGGGCTTCTTCGGAAGCGCCGGTTCCAATGCCCGGTCTACCAACCTTCGTATGGCCGCCACCCATCGTTTGGTAGCGAGAGGGTGAAAGCTCCACAATTAGCATTGGAGTTTCACTTATGTTCAAACCAACACCCAACCCGCCAGAAACCAACCCCGCATCCCCCTACGAATCCGCCAATTCCAAAAAACTCCACGAAGCCGCCGAGCGCGCGCTTGATCACTATCTCCTTCCCGCCAGCCTAATCAGGGCCAGCACCGATGCGCCCGAACGCATGTACCTCGCCAATCCGAAGTACGACATGGAATCCCTGTTGGCCAATGCCTGCGAAACCCTGGGTTCTGCCTCCGAAATGCTCAACAACTTTGCCGCGACGCTGGATAACTCGCGCCGCAAATCTGCGCTAGGCATTGCGCAGGTGGTGATGTTGGCGGAGTTGGCGGTGAATCAGGCGTTGGATAAGGTTGAAATCAAGCCGTAAACCCGTGTCCCTCTGTGGCATGCGGCACGCCGTTGCTGCAGAGGGGCGGGGTTCTGCATTGACATTTTCATCGTCTTTTCGCGCCAATAGCGATGTGCCACAAATCATGATGGCAATGCGTCATCACGCCGCGCAAAAAGTTCAACGATTATACAAAAATATAAAGTTGTACAAGTTTTCCCGAAATTAATAGCATCCCTCCAGACACCTTTGCTGAAACGATAAATCCAGCGTGCAGATGCTCTGTTTGCGACGTGAAAGGTTTGTCTGTCGGTGCTCGCGTCGGGTCGTTTTCGACGCTTCAACAGCATTGGCATTTGCATTTCCGGGACAGCTGGAGCGTCCCGTATTACGCCCTGGATGACGACCCCCGAATGTCTGGACGGTGACTGTGGTTACCGGAGATCAATTTTTGTGCCTGGCGTTTCGCGTCAGGACGTTTGAGGCTGAATATGGCAGTAGCATCGAATTTCCTCGGTGACATCAAAGTTTCCCGCAAGCTGGGAACCGGCTTCGGCATTCTTCTGCTGGCCGTTTTGGCGGTTGCCTTCATTGGCTATAACAGCAACAGCGTGCTGGTTGATCGCTTGAGTACGACGCGTCTGATCGGCACGTTGAATGACGCTACGCAAAATATGCGTCTGTCCGAGAAACAATACGAAGCCGCCGCTGACGCAGCCTTCGCCGAGTCCTATAACGCTCAGTTGAATGTCTTGCAGGGCCTTGTGGGCAAGGCGCTGGACACGTTGACCCGCGCTGAAAACCAGCAAGCCTTGAAGGCGTTGCAAACCACGATTGTTGCCTACGACCAGAAGGTCAAACGGCTGATCGCTGCCGACCAGTCGACCACGGATGCACTGAAACCGCTGACGGCGCTGTCGGACAAGTACGCGCAAACTTTTGCCGGCATGCTTGAAGGCACCACGACCAGTGCACTGGCGTCTGCCGATGGTGAACGCGTTCGGGAGCTGCGTACGGTGGCCGACTTGCGCAATGGCATGACCACGTTTCGCCTGATGTTGCGTCGTTACATTGCGGTGCCCAACGACGTGAACAAAAAACTGCTGATGGAAACCATCGATACCTTCTTGAGTGATATCAGCAAGGCGCGCACCAGCCTGCCGACGGCGCTGTCGAGCCAACTGGAAGAAGCCCACGCCGGCATGCGGCGTTATCGCGAAGTACTGGTGGAAGTGGCCGGGCTGTTTGAGCAGAAGCAGAACATGCGCGAGCAGGTCGACCAGGAAAGCAAGGCGATGGACAAGATCATGAGTGGCCTGATGGACACCCAGCAGCGCCTTGCACATGAGGATCAGCATTCGGCTTTTATTCAGATGGCGGTATTGACTGCGCTGGCGCTGGTGATCGGGCTGTTGGCTTCGGTGGTCATCTCGCGCCAGATTACTGCGCCGCTGGCGCTGACGGTTGATCTGGCGCGACGGATTGCCAAAGGCGACCTGACGGTCCAGGCCAGGTCTGCGCGCAAAGATGAGTTGGGCGATCTGCAAAATGCGATGCAGGAGATGGCGCAGAACCTGAACACGCTGGTGCAAGGTATCGGCAATGGCGTCACGCAGATTTCCACCTCTGCGGAAAAGCTCTCGGCCATGAGCGAGCAGACCAGCGCAGGTGTACGTCAGCAAAAAAGCGAAGTGGATCAAGTTGCCACGGCGATGCACGAAATGGCTTCGACGGTGCAGGAAGTTGCGCGTAACACCACCGATGCCTCCGCTGCCGCGACCCTCGCCGATCAGCAGGCGCGCCACGGCAGCACGGTGGTGAAGCAGGCGACGGTGCAGATCAGCGAACTTGCCATGGCCATTGAAGAGTTGGGCGGTGCGATGAATGTGCTGACTCAGGACAGCGAGCAGATCGGCAAAGTCATCGATGTGATCAAAGCCGTCGCCGAGCAGACCAATCTGCTCGCGTTGAACGCCGCTATTGAGGCCGCGCGGGCGGGTGAGCAGGGTCGTGGTTTTGCTGTGGTGGCAGACGAAGTGCGCTCGCTGGCGCAGCGCACGCAGGACTCGACCAAGGAAATCGAAGCGCTGATCGTCACCCTGCAACAAGGCACGCAAGCGGCTGCGACGCTGATGACCTCAAGCCGCGAACGCACCCTCGATACGGTGGTACTGGCGCAGAAGGCCGAATTGGCGATTACCGAGATCAATCAGTCCATCGGTACGATCCAGGAAATGAGTCTGCAGATCTCGGCCGCCGCCGAGCAGCAAAGTGCCGTGGCCGACGAAATCAACCGCAGCATTGTCAGTGTGCGTGATGTGGCTGACCAGTCGGCTGTCGCCAGCGAAGAAAGCGCGGCGGCGACGATTGAGTTGGCGTCACTGGGGCAGGACCTGCAGCGAATGACCGCGCATTTCCGCACCTGATCTTTTCAACTTGGCGCACGCGGGGCCTTCAACTATTCAGGCGCCGCGGGGCTGAAGTTATTGCCTTGTTTGCAGATAACTAAGGCCAGCAGCTGTTTTATTTATCGCCATGGAAGGTTGCACGCCGTCATCAGGTGGTTCATGACCGACTTTCCAAAATCATTCGCGTCTCCCGGTGGCTGCCAGGGCTGTAGAAACAAAGGTGTGCCAGAGATGGATTTCGCCTTCGCTTTCCAGCCCATTGTGGATCTGCGCGATCAAACGACGTTTGCCCATGAAGCGTTGGTTCGCGGCGTAAACGGTGAAGGTGCCTTGTCTGTCCTGGAGCAGGTGGACGATCAGAACCGTTACCGATTCGATCAACTGTGTCGAGTGCGGGCAATTTCCACCGCGGCTGACTTAGGCATGACGCAGTACCTGTCGATCAACTTTCTGCCGAATGCCGTTTACCGGCCGGAGATGTGTATTCGCAGCACATTGGAAGCGGCGCGCACATACGGCTTTCCGCTGGAGCGGCTGATCTTCGAAGCCGTGGAAGGCGAGCACGTTGAAAGCAACAAACACCTGATGAATATCTTGCGTGAGTATCGTGAGTTTGGTTTCAAGACGGCCATCGACGACTTTGGCGCAGGCTATTCCGGCCTTAACTTGTTGGCGGATTTTCAACCGGACCTGATCAAGCTGGATATGGCGCTGATCCGCAATATTCACCGTGACCGCGTACGCCAGACCATCGTGCGCAACGTGGTCAACATGTGCAGAGAGTTGGGCGTGGAAGTGATCGCCGAGGGCATAGAAAATGCCGAGGAAAGAGACTTTCTCGCCGATTGCGGCATTTATCTGATGCAGGGCTACTGGTTTGCCAGGCCCTCGTTCAAATCGTTGGCGCAGATCTCGACGAGTGCGTGGCTGGGGAGATCATCCAATCCGCGCTCTTATGCAAAACATTGACCGCCACCGACACTGGCTGCCGTCGGTGCCATGCGCCTGAATGCCGGTTGTTCTGCGGTCACGGATTGCGTCGGGTTTCCAGCAGCGTAAATAACCCCATGCCTGCGAGCATCGCCAATACGAAAACCATTGCCTGCCAGTGGCCCGTCAACAGGATGGTCACTGCCGGGCCAGGGCAGATGCCGGCTATCCCCCAACCGACGCCGAACAGCAGGCCGGCCAGGAATGCATTCAGTTTGAGCACGTTCAGATTCCCGACACCGCGTGCATTGAGCGAACCGTTCCCTCAACGCGCGCGGTGGCCGGGTTCAGTGGCTTACTGCGGCACCGCAATCCACTCACTCAACGTCTGCTGATACTTGCCAGTGACCTTGCTCAAGTGCAGCCACTGATCGACATACAGTTTCCAACTCATGTCATCGCGCGGCAGCAAGTAAGCCTTCTCCCCGTACTGCATGTACTTATGCGGATTCACAGCGCACAACCCCGGTTTGAGTTTCTGCTGATACAGCGCTTCCGAGGCGTCGGTGATCATCACGTCGGCTTTGTTGTCGAGCAGTTGCTGGAAGATCGTCACGTTGTCGTGCAGGGCCAGTTGCGCTTTGGGCAGGAAGGCGTGGACGAAGGCTTCGTTGGTGCCGCCGGCAGGTTCCACCAGGCGCACGTTGGGCTGGTTGATCTGGTCGATGGTCTGGTATTTGGACTGGTCGGCGCAGCGCACCAGCGGGATCTTGCCGTCGGTGTCGAGGGTGTTGCTGAAGTAGGCTTTTTTCTGCCGTTCCAGTGTGACTGAGATGCCGCCCATGCCGATGTCGCATTTGCCGGCCTGCATGTCGGGCATCAGGGTTTTCCAGGTGGTCTGCACCCATTGCACCTTGACGCCGAGGCTGTCGGCCAGGGAGCGGGCCATGCTGATGTCGATGCCTTCGAAGTCGCCGTCGCTGCGCTTGAAGGTGTAGGGCTTGTAATCGCCGGTGGTGCAGACGCGCAACTGGCCTTGTTGCTGAATGCTGTCGAGGTGGGACGTGGCGGGGTCGGCGTGAGCGCCAGTCGCCAGGGTCAGCAGGCCGCCGAGGATCATCGTGCTTTTTAGTGTTGTCATTGAGATCGGGCTTCTGAAAGGGAAGGTGGCCCAGTGTAGTGAAAGCCTTCCACGGGTGTCATCCCGGGTCCGGACTCAATGTGCCCAGCCACGCCACCAGCGCCACGATCAAAAGGGCAAGGGCCAGCTCCATCACCACACTGCGCCGCAGCGCGTTCGCGGCGATGAGGTGCTGGCCGTCGCGCAGCGATTGTTGCAGTGACGGTCCAAGATGAAAGCGGTTCAACGCAGCCAGCACCAGCATCACGGCAAACGCCAGCACCTTGATCGTAAGCAGCTGCCCGTAGGTCCCGAACAGAACTCCGTCGAGCCTTGGGCCAACGATGAAGAGATAATTCATCACGCCGGTGACCGACACCGTCAGCACGATCAACGCGCCCACCCATTCGAAGCGTTTCACTGCATCGGCGATCAAGCGAAGGCGTGTATCACCGATCCGCCCGCTCACCATCAACACCAGCGCCAGCAAGGCACCCAACCACGCTCCCGCCGCAAGCAAGTGCAAGATGTCGCTGAGAAAGTGCCAGAACCGCAGCCATCCTTCGTCCATCGCTCCGTGCCCGCTCCATGCCAGCGAAGCGAGGGCAATGGCGCCTGCCAACGACGCTGGCCATAGACCGGGCCGGATCACTACGATGGCCAGCGCTGTCATCCGCAGCGCCCACGCCAGGCCGACGTCTGTTTCCAGCAGCATCATCTGCAGGTGCGGCCACAATGCTGGGAGCTGTGTTTCGCCACTCATGGCGCGGGTCATCAGCACCAGCCCGGCCACTGACAGCAATGCCCCTGTCACTGCCATGCCCCGCAATAACCGACGGAACCGTAGCAACGTGTTGAAGCTGTACAAGCCAAACAACGCCAGCCCGAACAACAGCAGCAAATCCACATACAAGGCGAACCGCAGGATGATGTTGAGCAGGTCCGCCATTGTTCACTTCACTTTGAACGTGACGTTACCGGTGATCGGGTGCGTGTCGGCGGACACCGCGCGCCACTGCACCTGATAGGTGCCGGCAGGCAGCGGGGCGAGCGGGGTGATCAGCATGGTTTTCGGATCGCTGCTGGCGCTGACTTTGGCTTTCATCGGCATCGGCGAGTGAGCCATGCCACCCATTTCGGTCATTACCAGTTTGGCCCCGGAAAATTGCGTGACCAGGTTCTCGGAAAAGTGCAGCTCGATCCTGCCCGGCGCGGCGCCTTCCGCACCTTCGGCTGGCGTCGACGAGAGCAGTTTCGGATGGGCCTGGGCGAGGGTGCTCAGGAGTAATCCGCTGGCGAATATCAGGGGCAACGTCAATGTGCGCATACAAGGTCTCCGGTTTGTTTTTGTAGAAGAATTCAGAACCACAGCCTGACGCCGAGGACGAGGCGCGCCTCACTGCGATCCTCGTCTTCTTCGCGGGCATAATCAGCGGTGTTGCCGTAAGTGCGATTCCACGTCACGCCGATATAAGGCGCGAATTCGCGGCGGATTTCATAGCGCAACCGCAGGCCCGCCTCGGTATTGGACAACCCTGAGCCGATGCCTCGCTGCGGATCGTTTTTGCCGTAGATATTCAGTTCTGCGGTCGGCTGCAGGATCAGTCGATTGGTCAGCAGGATGTCGTAGTCGCCCTCCAGGCGTACCGCGCTCTGGCCGCCCTCGCCAAGGAAAGCCGTGGCTTCGGCCTCGAAGTTGTACAGCGCCATGCCTTGCACGCCGAACGCGGCCCAGGTTTGCGGTGCGCCGGGTTTCAAGTCCTGACGCACGCCGCCGACCACGTCCCACCATGGTGAAATCGCGTGGCCCCATAGCGCTTGAATTTCCGCGTCTTCAGTCTTGCCGTTGTTGCGCTCGCCTTCAGAGCGCAGCCACAGCCGATCGGTATCCCCGCCGATCCAGCCGGACAGATCCCAGGCCAAAGCGCTGCCGTCATCGGCGTTCTGCCATTCGAGTTTGTCGGCAAGAAAGTAGCTGTTTATAACGCTGTCATGCACCTGATGACCGCCGGGGCTGGTGAACACCGCAGCGCGGTCGGCGTCGGTCACGGGCGCAATCGGCGTGCGGCTTTCGCTGGGCGCGGCGGGCTGCATCATGCCGTCGTCCATGCTTTGCATTGCCGAATGATCCATCCCGGGCATCTGGCTGTGGTCCATGCCGTGCATGGCGTCGGCAGCCATGGCAGAGGTGCTGGCGAGCAGCAGCGAAAACACGCTGAGTCGAGTCATGATCGGCCTCTTCATTCTTCCACCCGCACTTCGCGGAACATGCCCGTTTCCATGTGATAAAGCAGATGACAGTGATAGGCCCAGCGGCCGAGGGCGTCGGCGGTGACGCGATAGCTGCGGCGGCTGCCGGGCGGCATGTCGATGGTGTGTTTGCGCACCTGAAAGTTACCGTTTTCGTCTTCCAGATCACTCCACATCCCGTGCAGGTGGATCGGGTGGGTCATCATGGTGTCGTTGACCAGCACCAGGCGGATGCGCTCGCCGTATTTCAGCCGTAAAGGCTCGGCATCGGAGAATTTGATGCCGTTGAACGACCAGGCGAATTTCTCCATGTGGCCGGTCAGGTGCAGCTCTATCGTGCGGCCCGGATCGCGGCCGTCCGGGTCCTCGAAGGTGCTGCGCAGGTCGGCGTAGGTCAGCACTCGGCGGCCGTTGTTGCGCAGGCCGAGGCCTGGGTCGTCGAGCTTTGGCGCGGTGATCATGGCCTGCATGTCCACCAGCGGATTGTTGTTTTCACTGTCGGGATGGGCTTGCATCGGGCCCATGGCGGAGTGATCCATGGCGCCCATGTCCATGCTGCCGTGATCCATGCCGCCCATGCCCATGTCGTCCATGCTCACCAACGGACGCGGATCCAGCGCCGGCACTGCTGCCGACATGCCGGTGCGTGTGGCGAGAGTGCCACGGGCGTAGCCGGTGCGATCCATTGCCTGGGCGAAAAGGGTATAGGCCTCGGTTTCAGGTTCGACGATCACGTCATAGGTCTCGGCCACTGCGATGCGCAGTTCATCGACGCTGACCGGTTTGACGTGCAGGCCATCGGCAGCCACCACTGTCATTTTCAATCCCGGAATGCGCACGTCGAAATAGGTCATGGCCGAGCCGTTGATCAGGCGCAGGCGCAGTTTTTCGCCGGGACGGAACAGCCAGGTGAAGTTGCTATCGGGGGCCTGGCCGTTGATCAAGAAGGTGTACGTGGCGCCACTGACGTCGGCAATGTCGGTGGGATTCATGTTCATTTGCGCCCACATCTTGCGATCGGCAACCGTGGCGCCCCAGCCTTTTTCACTGACGTCGTTGATAAAGTCGCCAACGGTGCGTTTGTGAAAGTTGTAGTAGTCGGACTGCTTTTTCAGGGTCTTCATCAGGCTGGCCGGGTCTTCGTCGGTCCAGTCGCTGAGCATCACCACGTAGTCGCGATCGTACTGGAACGGTTCCGGCTCTTTGGCCTCAATGATCAGCGGCCCATAGACGCCGGCCTGCTCCTGTAAGCCGGAATGGCTGTGATACCAGTAGGTGCCGTGTTGCCGAACCTTGAACTGGTAAACGTACACGCCCCCCGGTTCGATGCCATGGAAACTCAGACCCGGTACGCCGTCCATGTTCGCCGGCAGCAGAATGCCGTGCCAGTGAATCGAGGTGTCGGCGGTGAGCCGGTTACGCACCCGCAGCGTCACGGTATCGCCTTCGCGCCAGCGCAAAAGCGGGCCGGGCAGGCTGCCATTGATGGTCATCGCTGTGCGTGCCGAACCCGTGAAATTGACCGGAGTTTCGCCGATGAACAACTCGAATTCGTTGCCGCTCAGTTCGTTGACGGGCGCGGCGCCGTTCAGCGCCCAGACCGGTGTCCGCCAGAGCCCGAGGCCACCGAGCAAGCTACCGGCGGCCAGGCCTTTGACAAAAGTGCGTCTTGTGAGAATGGAAGGCATGCGCTGGAAATCCCCGTCTGGCTCATGACAGAGAGACTAGCCAGCCCCGGCTTTCAGTTGGCTGAGGCAAACATTACAGTTTTGTCAGTTAACCCGGGCGGCTTACAGGCTTAACCCTTGCTGCACCACCTGCAGCAGATTGTTTTCCGTCAGCGCGATCGCATCCAGCTCCTGGCCGGTCTCGATAGTCTGCAACCACCAATGGCTTTCGCCATGCTCGTCAACCGTGCGCAGCAACGACTGATCGCGCCCCGGCACCTTGATCTCGACACGTCCGCAACCGTCCTCGGTGAACCGCGCAATCGGATCGAAAATCAGACTGTGATTGTTCGCTTCGATCACCAACTGGTCGATGGCGTAGTCGTGGCTTTTGCCGTCCGGCGAACTTTCGCAAACGTGCGTAGGATTGCGCCGAATCTTCAGTCCTACTTCGGTGACTGGCTGTAGCCAGGCTTCGATGCGGTGGTACAAGTCGTACACCTGAGCAGGCCAGCAATCGATTTCCAGCGCCGCATCAGCCTGGGTATGCCGTGTCTGCTTGAGTCTGGCGGCGAGTTCGTCTGCTTTACTCATGTCGGTTCCCTTGTTGGATGTCTGCCTGTTCAGCGTAGACCTTCGCACGGCGCAGGGCCTTGCCTTGCGTCATGCGCTTGCAATACAAGCGTGTCGAAATCAGCACTGGCCAGGTCTGGCCAACAACGAAAACCACGGACGCAGGCGTCCCAAGGAACGGGTTAATGAAAAAGCTTTTTACAATTCTGGCGCTGATCGCGCTGACGGCCGGTAGCATCGGCATGAGTTCGGCGCGTCAGCCGGCGTCGAACAAAGCGCAGGCGGAATCGGTGGCGGGGATGTTCGACTACTACCTGCTGGCGCTGTCCTGGTCGCCGACTTTTTGTCTGTCGCACAAGGACGACGCGCAGTGCACCGGCAAGGGTTATGGTTTTGTCCTGCACGGTTTGTGGCCGCAATACGCCAAGGGCGGCTGGCCAGAATCCTGCCCACCGCTGACCAGGCTATCGGCGGCAGAAACCAGCAAGGGCCTGACGATGTACCCGACGAAAAAACTCCTCGATCACGAATGGTCCAAGCACGGCACCTGCAGCGGTCTCGGCGCGGAGGGCTATCTGGACAAGTCCGATCAGGCCCTCGGCGCGGTGAAGATTCCGCAGGCGTTACAGCCGTTCGGCTCGACGTCGTACTACTTCGAAGCGCAGGAAATTGTCGATCTGTTTCGCAAGGCCAATCCGGGTATTCCCGAGGATGGAATTGCGGTGGTTTGCAGCGGCCCGCAGCTATCGGAAGTGCGGGTGTGCATGGACAGGGATTTGCAGTTCGGCGCGTGTGGCAAAGGGGTGAAGACGCAGTGCCGGGCGGGGGATATTCGGGTGCCGCCGGTACGGTGAGCATCCGTAACGGCCCAGGAAAAGAGGCGCTCGCATGAGCGCCTTTTTTTTGCCTGAAGATTTGAAGGGGAGGGCAAATTCGCGCATGCTGCGCGCCTCAAAGGATCTGCACGACACATTGCAAGGAGCTGTTCATGAGCGGAAAACCCGCTGCCCGCGTCACCGACCCCACCGCCTGCCCGTTGCCGGGACACGGCACCAACCCGATCGTCAGCGGCTCGCCGAATGTCAATTTTGATGGACTGGCGGCTGCGCGCATGACCGACAAGTCCGCTTGCGGCAGTGCGATCAGCGGCGCTGTATCTGGCACCGTGTTCATCAATGGCTTGAACGCGGCGACGCTGGACAGCACCGGTGGCCACGGCAATGTCGTCATCGGCGGTTCAGGCACGGTGATCATTGGCGACACCGTAGTCGCGGCGCCTTTCAGTGGTCTGCTGCCGATGCCGGTGCACTTCACCGACAAGTTGAAACTGGTCAACGATGTAACTGGCGAACCGATGCCCAACCATCCCTATATGATCCAGCGCGCCGACGGGCGCATGGAGCATGGCGTGTCTGATGCCGACGGGTTTACTCACGAAGTCAGTTCGCACCTGCCTGAAACCATCAAGCTGTTTCTGGAGGAGTGAGGCAATGGCTGCGGAGACGGTAACGTGCGCGAAGGGCAACACTTACAAGCTGCACAAGGAGCATACGCTGACCGACAAGAAGGATGTCAGCGCCAAGCCTGTGCCGGTGGAAAGTACCAAGGCGATCGTGCTTTTTATTGGTGGGGCCGGGGATAAGGAGAGTTATTACTTCTCTGGGCCGTATCGAAATATACAACGGGCGTGGCTGGACTTTAATAAGCGTGCTGAGTCGTTACAAGATGAGGGGAAATACAAGTCGGAGTGGCTGGGCTACAACGAGGTCAGAGGCAAGTCAGATATTCAGCGACATGTTTTGAGTCTGATACCGTACAAAAGCTGCCCTATCTACATTATTGGACATAGTCTTGGGGGGTGGAATGGGGCGCACCTTACGAGAATAATGTCGGAGTGGGGGTACAGAGTGCCTATGCTGATTACTTTGGACCCTGTCGGTGAAGGCGCATTGGTGTGGGTAGGCTCGGATATCTATCGTGAGCGTCCCGAGCCCATTGCGGAGGATTGGATAAACGTCAGAGCGATGCCTACTCAAAGAGATCCTTCAGATGGTGTAGCGGATTTTGGCGAAAAATGGCTCATATCTTGCGGTCCTTCCCTTAATGCTAACGTAGATACCAATCATGCAGACGCTAAAGGTCTATTTGTCGCACCTATCTCTGGAGCTAAATCCGCAAGCGATTTGTTGTTCGAATCAGTCATGAGGGAGTTTTCGTGATGTGCAGATTTTTGCTTTGCGCATTGTTAGCCGTTTGTTCCGGCTGTGCGAAAGACCATGCGAAGCCTCCAGCAAATTTGAATTATGTGTCGGTCGAAAGAGAAAGTTTTCGGTTGTACGCTATCCGATATCAATCGGACGTTGATGTTCTGGATCTTTTTAATCGTGGAGAGGGAGTCGGTATGGCGTCAGGGACGCTTGAGTGTGCATTGGCGGATGACCATGATTTCTCGGTTGATAAAGCAATGCAATTTTCTGCCGTAGGTTTGATTGATTCAGACGTGAGCAAGAGAGAGAAAGAGAAATCTTCCTATCTCACCAGCGCGTTTCTGGTTGAAACCTCCAGCGACCGTAGTTCACAACGTCACCTGTCAACAACGGAGCTAAATAACCTCCTATACAATAAAACCCAAATCCCCTGCAAAGTCGTCATCACCGCCTTTGGCTACAAAACCTACTACTCAAACACCATGAACATCCCCACCGCCGACCTGCTCCGCGAAATCAACAAACCCGAATAAAGATCGCCGGGGGACTCAGGCAAATCCCCCCGCATCCACCCCCAATTCCCCACGCAAAAACTCCACCAGCCCCCGCTGCAAGCCGCTCAACACTCCCTCGCGGCTGACCAGCGCCAGTTCCGTCGGCGCCAACTCCGGCAGATCCGTACACACCTCATGCTCTGGCAATAGCGCCGAAACCGGCAACACCGAAACACCTAACCCAGACGCCACCGCCGCTTGGATCCCGGTCAGGCTGTGGCTGCCGAACGCCACTCGCCACGGTCGCTGCGCCACATCGAGCAAGCGAATCGCCCGTTGTCGGTACAGGCAGCCCTGCGGAAACAGTGCCAGCGGCAGCACACTGCCGGAGGTGTCGAATTCGGTGCCCTTGACCCAGACCAGTCGTTCCGGCCAGGTAGCCCATGCCGGGCCGCTGTCGGGTTCGCGTTTGATCAGAGCAATGTCGATGTCGCCGGCGTCGAGGTGCTGGCGCAGGTCGAGGCTCATGCCACTGATGGTTTCCAGGCGCGCTTGCGGATGGCTGCGGGTGAAACCGGCGAGGATCAGTGTCATGCGCCGGGCGTCGAAGTCTTCCGGCATGCCGATGCGCAGCACTTCCAGGTCGACGTCACTGGCCAGCGCTTGCGTGGCTTCGGCGGACAGTGCCAGTAATCGGCGCGCATAGTGGATCAGCAGTTCGCCGTGTTCGGTGACCGCGACGTTCACTCCGGTGCGGTCGCGCAGGAGTAGCGGGTGGCCGACCAGATCCTCTAGTTTGCGCACCTGCTGGCTGACCGTCGATTGCGTGCGGTGCACACGTTCGGCAGCGCGGGTAAAGCTGCCTTCGTCTACCACGCAGACAAAGGTCTTCAGCAATTCCAGATCCAGCATGGCGGTATTCCTGATAGTTGATCTTCGAATGACGATTGAGTGTTTATTTAATTTCACACTATCACCGCGCGCTCATAAGCTGAAGTCCTCACTCTGGAGGAATCGACCGATGACCTTGAACAACACGCCACGCCCGCACTGGCTGACCTTCGATTGCTACGGCACGCTGATTCAGTGGGATGAAGGACTGAAAGCCGTGGTCGAGAAACTGCTCAGCGACAAGGGCGAGCACGCCGTCGACGCCACTAAGTTGATCGAAGTCTACGACCGTCACGAGCATCGTCTGGAACAAACACCGCCGCACCGTTCCTTTCGCGAACTGAGCACCCTCGGCCTGCAACTGGCGCTGGCAGAGTTGGGCTTGCCGAGCCAGCCCGAGGACAGTCAACGCCTGGCGGCGGCCATCCCGAACATGCCGCCATTTGCCGAAGTGGTCGACACCCTCGCGCAGCTCAAAGCCTTGGGCTTCAAGCTGTGCATCGTCTCCAACACCGACGACGACATCATTGCCGGCAACGTTGCGCAACTCGGTGGCCATATCGACCGGGTGATCACCGCGCAACAGGCCGGTGCCTACAAACCGGCGCCGCGCCTGTTCGACTACGCTCATGAGCAATTGGGCGTGACCCCGGATGAAGTGGTGCACATCTGCGCCAGCCCCATGCTCGATCACACAGCGGCGCGGGACATGGGCTTTCGATGCGTGTGGATCGATCGCGGCACGGGTCGTCAGTTGTTGCCGGACTATCGCCCCGACGCGATCCTGTCCAGCCTCGATCAAGTGCTGCCGCTGTTCAAATTCCTCGGCTGGACCTAAGGAGAATTGCCATGGCTCATATCTTGAGCGGCACTGGCAAAGCCAGACCCAGCGCAACGCTGCACCTGGACACCGAGGCGATCATCACCGCCCGCAACGAACTCGCTGCGTGCTTTCAACTGGCAGCCCTGCATGGTCTGGAGGAGGGCATCTGCAATCATTTTTCGGCGATGCTGCCGGGGCATGATGATCTGTTTCTGGTCAATCCATACGGCTACGCTTTTTCGGAAGTAACCGCGCAGAATCTGCTGGTCTGTGACTTCGCCGGCAATGTGGTCGATGGCGATGGCGAGCCCGAAGCAACCGCGTTCTATATCCACGCGCGCCTGCACAAACAACTGCCACGGATAAAAGTCGCGTTCCATACGCACATGCCGCACGCCACCGCGTTGTGCCTGTTGCAAGGCCCGCCGCTGCTGTGGCTGGGGCAGACCGCGCTGAAGTTCTACGGACGGACGGCGGTGGACGAGGATTACAACGGCCTCGCACTGGACGCATCCGAAGGCGATCGCATCGCCAGCGTCATGGGCGATGCCGACATTGTCTTTCTGAAAAACCACGGTGTGATTGTCGCTGCGCCGACCATCGCCGAAGCCTGGGACGATCTGTATTACCTGGAACGCGCCGCGCAGGTGCAACTGCTGGCGATGGCCACTCAGCGCGAATTGAAACCGGTGCCTCATGCGATTGCGCAGCGCGCCTATGAACAGATGCGTGAAGGCGATGCACAAAGTGCCCGCGCACACCTGACCAGCGCGATGCGGCGGCTGGCCCTGCACAACTGATTAACCGTAAAGAAGCAATCGTAAATAAATCGACGAAAAGCGATCATCCAAACTCGCGACGCGCCGATAACTGGGCGGGAGGCGGGCGTTTGCCCGGTACATCCCGGTGGGCTACGCTCACACATACAAGGGTTTCGGGCTCGCGCCCCTGTCGTACCTGCCCAGGACATGCTTTTGCCAATCCCCATTCACGATCCGCATCAGGCCCCCGGCACGCTCAAACGGTTGCCGCTTCGCAAAGCGGCGGTGCTGTTTATCGTTGCGGTGAGCCTGTGCCTGTGCGGTCTGCTGTACCTGCAACTGGAGCAGTCGCGACGTCAGGATCTGGCGGTGGCGAAAATGGCCTCGGGCAACCTGACCCGGGCCATGGCGCAGCAGGCCGAGGACACCGTGCGGGCGGCGGATCTGGTAATGACCAGCCTCGTCGACTGGATTCAGGACGATGGTTATGGAGCGGCGCAGCGACCTCGGTTGCAGCGGATCTTTGCCCGCCGCGCGCAGCAACTGGATCAGCTGCATGGCATCTTTCTCTTCGATCGCGAAGGGCAGTGGGTCATTACTTCGTTCGCCGATCTGCCTCGTGGCAACGGCGTGGCTGATCGCGAGTATTTCAAGTTCCATCAGCAGAATGCGTCGACCGTTGCGCACATCGGCCCGGCGATTCGCAGCCGCGAAAACGGCGAATGGATCATCCCGATTTCCAGACGCGTGAACGACCAGCTCGGCAATTTTCAGGGCGTGCTGATGGCTGGCATCCGCATGTCGTACTTCGATCAGTTCTTCAAAAGCTTCAGCCTCGATGACAGCGGCATAATGTTTCTGGCGCTGACCGACGGCACCTTGCTGGCGCGACGGCCCTTTGATGAGTCGTTGATCAATACCTCGGTGGCCCACGGCGAGATCTATCAAACCCTGCTGCCGAATGCTAACGCGGGCACCGCGATGCTCAACTCCGTGGTCGACGGCGTGACCCGCTTGTACGGCTATAGACAGCTCGCCTCGTACCCGCTGGTGGTCTCTGCTGCGACGTCGCAAGACACGATTCTGCAGGGCTGGTATGACCGCGCATTTCAGTCCAGCGTGCTTGTCGCGCTGGTGATTCTCGGGGTTGGCCTGTTCGGCTGGGTGTTCATTCATCAGGTGCGCGATGGCGAACGTATCGAGAAAAACCTGCGCAAGGCGCAACGGGCGCTGGAGCAGATTGCCACCCACGACAGCCTGACCGGGTTGGCCAATCGGCGCTTGTTCGAGCGCTCGCTGGACATTGAATTTGCCCGTGGCGCACGCCAGGTCAGTCCGGTCAGCCTGATCATGCTCGATATCGATTTCTTCAAGCGTTACAACGATGCTTACGGCCATGTCGCCGGCGATCAATGCCTGGCGCAGGTGGCGCAAGTGGTGAAGGCCTGCTGCCAGCGCAAGTCGGATCTGGCGGTACGTTACGGCGGCGAAGAATTTGCCGTGCTGCTGCCGGACACCGACATCAACGGCGCGCTGGCGATAGCCGGGCAGATTCGCCGTAGCGTGATCGACAAGCACATCATCCACAGCGGCTCGCCGACCGGTTATCTCACCGTGAGCCTGGGCTGTTATGCATTTATTCCGCACGGCAACGACAGCCCGCAGGTGTTTATCCAGCGCGCGGACGCGGCGTTGTATCAGGCGAAAAATGCCGGGCGCAATCGCGCGGCGGTGTTTACAGCTGAAGAGGGTTTTGCCGAGCTGATGCGTTCGGATCGCTGATCTCAGTCACACTATTGAGCAAATGTGGGAGCGAGCTTGCTCGCGAAGGCGGCGCACCAGTGACCAAATCAGTCGACTGACACAATGCCTTCGCGAGCAAGCTCGCTCCCACAGTTACTCAGCGTTGCTTTATCTGGGGTGGCTCTTGTTCGTTCAGCCGCCCGTGCCACCGCCCGCACCACCCGTGCCGCCGCCGGCCGAGCCGGTGCCACCGCCCGCGCCGGAACCCGAACCGCTGGCGCCGCCATTGGTGCCCGTACCGGTGCCCATTCCCGAGCCAGTACCGGTGCCGGTGCCGTTATTGGTTCCGCCAGAACCGCTGCCACCCGATGGCGAGCCCGGGGTGTTGTCTGGCGGCATAGTCGAGCTGCTGGCGCCGCCGGACTTGGTGCCCGTCGCATCGGTGCTGTCATTGGCCGCGAAGCTGGCGGCGGACGCCGTGGCGAGCAGGCCGGCCAACAATAACGAAGTGAATTTGCGCGTCATCATGGTACGTCTCCTGATAAAGGGGATTACCTGATATTGGTCTTGCGCACTGAAACCTTGGTGCCCGTCGAGTGACGAGCGGTCAGTCGCCGCGCCGAGTGGCCTACCGTTCTTCTGCAATATTGGCTATTTGCCGAACCACCCCCGGGGACTAACGTAGCCGCACATTCAATCGCTACCCCGGAGCCCACCATGCAACCTCGTGCCGACTTCTACACCGCTTCCCCCGATGCCATGAAAGCGATGATGGCGCTGGAAAATGCCGTCTCGAAACTGTCGCTGGAAAAGAGCCTGCTCGAGCTGGTCAAACTGCGCTCTTCACAGATCAACGGCTGCGCATTCTGCATCGACATGCACACCGCCGACGCGATCAAGGACGGCGAAACCCCACGCCGCCTGTTCGCCGTGACGGCATGGCGGGAAGCGCCGTTCTTCAGCGAGCGTGAACGCGCCGCGCTGCTGTGGACCGAGTCGCTGACACAACTGAGCCTGACCCACGCGCCGGACGAAGACTATGAAGTCGTCGCTGCACAGTTTTCGCCGAAGGAACTGGTTGACCTGACCGTGGCGATCAACACCATCAACGGCTGGAATCGCCTGGCGGTGGGCTTCCGCAAACTGCCGCAGGCCTGAGACATTCACGCTTTTACCTTGTGGGAGCGAGCCTGCTCGCGAAGGCGACGTGTCAGTCACCATCATCGTTGCTGACATACCGCATTCGCGAGCAGGCTCGCTCCCACAGGGAGATCTTCAGTGTCCATCTGAACTCGGCCTTGTGTGAGCGCACCTTGCGCATCAAGAACACCATCACAGCGTGCATTGCTTTGTATTAATACGAAGCATTACTATTCACACCCCTTTCTCACCACGCCGCCCATCCCCCATGCGATCCCGCAGATCCGGCTTTTTCGAGCATTACGAAGAGTTGATCGGCACCTGGACTCGGCGCCTGCGCAATCGCGCGCAGGCCGAGGATCTGGCGCACGACACCTTTGTGCGGGTGCTCGAGGCGGATTCGGCGGCGGTGCAGCAGCCGCGTGCGTATTTGCATCAGACTGCACGCAATATCGCCGTTGACGGTTATCGGCGGGAGGACCGGCGGGGCGTCATGGAGTCGGAGGCGGTCGAGGATAGTGCGTCGTCGGCGGGCGATCCGGAGCATTACATGCACGCGATCCAGTTGGCCGATTCCATCGAACGCGCGCTCACCGAGCTGCCGCTCAACTGCCGCAAGATCTTTGTCTGGCAGAAGATCGAAGGCCTGACTCAGGCAGAAATCGCCGAACGCCTGGGGCTGTCCAAGAACATGGTCGAAAAGTATATGATCCGCACCCTGCGCCATCTGCGTGAGCGGCTGGATGGCTTGCAATCATGAGCGTTCGCACCTTTTCATTCTCAGCCGGACAGGACATTCCATGATGGAAACGGGTGATTGCGCCTGTGGGCAAACGGCGGTGCGGGAAGAGGCGGCGGCCTGGTTCGTGCGTCTGCAGGAGCCGGATGTCAGCATCGAGCAACGGCAGCGCTTGGAGGCCTGGCTGAACGAGCATCCGCAGCACCGTGAAGAATTCCAGTTGCTGCAAGGCTTGTGGACGGCGGCTGATCTGCTGCCGACGTCGCGTCTTCAGGCGCTTGCGCAAACTCCCCGCCGCGAACGCCGGCCGTTGCTGCGTTATGCCGTGGCCGCGAGTGTTCTGGCCGTGGCGCTGGGGCTTGGCCTGTTCAGCGGGCTGCATCATCCGGGCGGTTACCGCGCTGAATTCGCCACGGCGCCGGGTGAGCGCAAGCATGTGGCGTTGCCGGACGGTTCGCTGATCGATCTGAACAGTCGCAGCCGCTTGCAGGTGCGTTATGAGCAGGATCGACGGCTGATCGAATTGAGCGCGGGCGAGGCGATGTTCAGCGTTGAACACGACGCCTCGCGTCCGTTTATTGTCGAAGCCGGCAGCGGCAAGGTCACTGTCACCGGCACGCGTTTCGACGTGCGCCGCGATGCCACGCAGACCCGCGTGGCGGTGGAACAGGGCACGGTGAAGGTGCAGGGAAGTGCTGCCCCGGACAATCAATTCATCAACCTCACCGCAGGCCTCGGCACGGCGGTCGATGCCCAGGGCAAGGTCCTGCCGGCCTACGCGGTCAACCCGGCGGAACTGACCGCATGGCGTAACGGCAAACTGGTGTTCAACAACGCCAGCCTCAGTGAAGTCGCGGTGGAAGTATCGCGCTATCGCGACAAACCGCTGACCGTATCCCAGCCGAATGTCGCCAGCCTGCGCCTGACCAGCGTGTTCAAATCCGACGACACCGACGCCTTGCTCAAAGCCTTGCCGAGCATCCTGCCGGTGACGGTGCGTACCCTCGCCGACGGCAGTCAGGAAATAATTTCCAGATAGCATTCAGGTTTTTTTTCAGTTCATCGTCTTCCTGTTCAACTGCAACTGGTTTGCATTAACAGCTGCACACTCTTGCGATCCACAGGACTGCGTACGACGTGAACATCACCACAACCCACAATAAAAAATCCCCTTGGTTGCCACTGGCCTTGGCACTCGCGGTCAGTGCCGCGATGCCATTGGCGTTTGCCGCTGAAGCCATTCATATTCGCGCGCAACCGCTGGGCCAGGCCTTGAGCGAGCTGGGCCAGCAAACCTCGCTGCAGGTGTTTTTCAGCCCCGAACTGGTGGCCGGCAAACAGGCGCCAGCGGTCGACGGCGACCTTTCGCCAGAGCAGGCTTTGCGGCAGCTGTTGCAGGGCAGCGGTCTCGATTATCAGATCAATGAAGGCTCGGTGACGCTCGCTCCAGCCGCCACCTCCGCAGCCAGCAACGGCCCGCTGGAGCTCGGCGTGACCGACATCAAAGTGGTCGGCGATTGGCTCGGTGACGCCGACGCGGCGGTGGTGCAGAACCACCCCGGCGCACGCACGGTGATTCGCCGCGAAGCGATGGTCGAGCAGGGCGCGATGAACGTCAGCGACGTGCTCAAACGCGTGCCCGGCGTGCAGGTCCAGGACTCCAATGGCACCGGCGGCAGTGATATTTCCCTCAACGTCGGCGTACGCGGTCTGACTTCGCGCCTGTCGCCACGCTCGACCGTGCTGATCGACGGCGTACCTGCCGCGTTTGCTCCGTACGGCCAGCCGCAACTGTCGATGGCGCCGATTTCCTCAGGCAACCTCGACAGCATCGACGTCGTGCGTGGCGCCGGTTCCGTGCGCTACGGGCCGCAGAACGTCGGCGGCGTGATCAACTTCGTGACCCGCGCGATCCCGGAGAAAACCACCGGCGAAATCGGCACAACGCTGGAGACCACTCAGTACGGCGGCTGGAAACACATCGACACCGCATTTCTTGGCGGCACCGCCGACAACGGTATGGGCGTCGCGCTGCTGTATTCCGGCGTTAACGGTCACGGGTATCGCGAGCGCAACAACGGCAACGACATCGACGACGTGCTGCTCAAGACGCACTGGGCGCCGACCGACCAGGACGATTTCACTCTCAATTTCCACTACTACGACGCCAGCGCCGACATGCCCGGCGGTCTGACCCAGCGTCAGTACGACGACAAACCGTACGAATCGGTGCGTGACTACGACCAGTTCACAGGCCGACGCAAGGACGTGTCGTTCAAGTGGATTCGCCAGATCGACGAGCGCACCCAGGCAGAAATCCTCACCTACTACACCGACAGCTTTCGCGGCAGTACCATCGCTGCGCGCGATCAGCGCACCCTCAGCTCATACCCGCGTTCCTACTACACCCTCGGCATCGAGCCGCGCGTGTCGCGGGTGTTCGATGTCGGCCCGACCACGCAGGAAGTCAGCGTCGGTTATCGCTATCTGAAAGAGGCCATGCACGAAGAATCGAGTCGTCTGGCGCTGGTCAACAACCAGCCAGTAGTCACGCCGACCTCCGACGGCCATGTATTCCAGGATCGCACCGGTGGCACCGAGGCCAATTCAGTGTATGTCGACAACAAGATCGACGTCGGCAACTGGACCATCACCCCGGGCATTCGCTTCGAACACATCAGCACCGATTGGCATGATCGCGCTGTCCTCGACACCGCTGGCCGGCCGGTCCCGGAGAAAAACCGCAGCATCGAAAGCAACGAACCGCTGCCGGCGCTGAGCGTGATGTATCACCTGTCCGATGCCTGGAAGCTGTTCGCCAATTACGAAACCTCGTTCGGCAGCCTGCAATATTTCCAGCTCGGCCAGGGCGGTTCGGGTGACAGCACCGCCAACGGTCTGGAGCCGGAAAAGGCCAAGACCTACGAGATCGGCACGCGCTACAACGATGATGTCTGGGGCGGCGAGGTGACGCTGTTCTACATCGACTTCGATGACGAACTGCAATACATCAGCAACGACGTCGGCTGGACCAATCTCGGCGCGACCAAGCACCAGGGCATTGAAGCGTCGGTGCATTACGACATGGCGGCCCTCGATCCGCGCCTCGATGGTTTGACTGCCAACGCCGGTTTCACCTACACCCGCGCCACCTATGAAGGCGAGATCCCCGGCTTCAAGGGCCGCGATCTGCCGTTCTATTCGCGGCAGGTTGCGACGGTAGGTTTGCGGTACGAGATCAACCGCTGGACGTACAACATCGATGGCTTCGCCCAATCGAAACAGCGTTCGCCGGGCACGGGTGTGAATGCGGATGGCAGCTTCAATGGCAACTACATCACTGAAGGCACGGCGGACGGGCAGTACGGCGACATCCCGGGTTACGTGACCTGGAACGTGCGCGGCGGCTACGACTTCGGTCCGCAGGTGTCGAACCTCAAGCTCGGTGCCGGGGTGAAGAACGTCTTCGACAAGCAATACTTCACCCGCTCCAGCGACAACAACTCGGGGATGTATGTCGGCGCACCGCGCACGTTCTTCGTGCAGGCCAGCGTAGGTTTCTAAGGCTTGATCGTTCCCACGCTCTGCGTGGGAATGCAGCCCGGGACGCTCCGCGTCCCTTGCAAAGCCGAACGCGGAGCGTCCGTTGAGGCATTCCCACGCAGAGCGCGGGGAACGATCTGGCTACGTCCTGCGAGCCTGCTCGCGAAGCTTTCAGACCTTGAGGACTTTGCCGCCAATCGCCACAGCCACCAGCAATACCGCCATCAGTCCAAAGGCAAAACTCAGGCTGCTGGCATGGGCGACAAAACCGATCACCGCTGGCCCGGCGAGAATCCCGGCATAACCCAGCGTGGTAATCGCCGGCACCGCGATGCTCTCCGGCATCACCGTCTGCTTGCCCACCGCCGTGTACAACACCGGCACGATGTTCGAGCAACCGGCGCCGACCAGCGCATAACCTACCAGCGCCGCTTGCCAGCTCGGCGCGAAGGTGGCGAGAAACAGTCCCGCAGCCGCCAACAGCCCGCCGAACAGAATGATCCGCGTCGCACCCAGCTTGCGCACGATGCGGTCACCGAGCAGACGGCCGACGGTCATGGTCAGGGCAAACGCTGCGTAACCCATTCCCGCGTAAGCCGTGTCGATCCCGCGTTCCTGAGCGAGGAACACAGCGCTCCAGTCCAGCGCCGCGCCTTCGGTGAGGAACACGATGAAGCACATGCCACCGATAAACAGCACGATGCCATGGGGAATGGCGAACGCCGGGCCGGAGCTTTCGCTGCCATAGGGCAACATGTGCGGCACGCACTTGAGCAAGGCGCCGATCAGCAAAACCACTACCACCAGCATCGCCGCCAGCGGTGTCAGGCCGAGGCCGAGCAGGGCACTGACGCCCGCCGCGCCGACAATGCCACCGAGGCTGAACAAACCGTGGAACCCCGACATCATGTGCTTGCCGCTGGCGCGTTCAACGATCACTGCTTGCAGGTTCACCGTCGAATCCACCGTGCCGAGGCCGGCGCCGAACATGAACAACGTGGCGATCAGCGCCGGGATCGATGACACCGTCGCCAGCAGGGGCAATGCCGCGCAGATCAGCAGCGTGCCGCCGGTGGCCACACGTCGGCAGCCGAAGCGCGTGGCGAGAATCCCCGCCAGCGGCATCGCCAGAATCGAGCCGACACCCAGGCACAGCAGCAGTAATCCCAGCGTGCCCTCATCCAGCCCGGCTCGCGCCTTGGCGTACGGCACCAGCGGCGCCCACGCGGCGATGCCGAGGCCAGCGATGAAAAAAGCGACGCGGGTGGACATCTGTTGCAGACGTCCGGGGACGAAGGTGTCTTGGGGGTTGAGGCTGGTCATATCGATCCTTGGCAAAAAAACAACTGCATCCCGAGTGACATTCTGACGGCGTTGAGGTTCGATCTCAGGCCTTTCGGGGCATAACGGTGAACATCCTACCCTGTGGGAGCGAGCCTGCTCGCGAAAGCGGTGGGTCAAATATGGAATTGTCGACTGACGCACCGCCTTCGCGAGCAGGCTCGCTCCCACACTGGTTTGCGGTTTACAGTCGGATTTTCGCCAGCATGGAATACGGGAACAAGGCATGACGAGCTTCTACGACGCACGCGGCAATATCTACGGAGTGGTCTCGCCCCAAACCTTGCGCGAAGCCGGAATCGCTTTGCCAGCGAGGGCCGCAGAGTGCGCCGTATCCAGGCAGCAATGGAGCGAGGCCGCCATCGCTTTGTGCTGTCACTGGCCCGAAGGCCAGCGCCCGTCCAACAGCAAACCCCACCGCAGCGACGGCCTGCTGATCGGCCCGTTCCAGGCAGCTGCGCCGTTCGATGTACTCATCGTCAACACCGACGGCAGTCTCGCTGAGCGCAGCGGTAACGGCCTGACGATTTTTTCTCAGGCATTGACCGAACAAGGCTTGATGGCGGAGCAGGGCGTCGTGTTGCGCGTTCATCATGACAAGGGCGAAGCGCTGGAAACCGCGGTGACACCGGCCGAAGTCGAAGGCGTGCGCGGTTTCTGGCTCGACCTCGGCCAGCCTGGCTTCGGCCCGGAGGCAGTGGGTGCGCAGACGGTTGAAAACGCTCAGTTCAATAATCGCGACGTCAGCCATATTCAGCCCTTGGCGGAACTCGATCCTGACTGGAGCCACAGCCAATTCGTCCGTATCGGCAATCCGCACTGTGTAACGCTGCTCAGCGATGCAAGCGTTTTGCCGAGCAACGAACAGATGCGTGAACCCACCCTGAACCAACGGCTTACAGCGATCGCCTATGCGATGCCCAACGGTGCCGGCAATCCGTGCCCGGCCGGCGTCAATCTGCAATGGGCCGTGCTGGTGTCGCCGCAGCAAGTCCTCGCCCGGGTATTCGAGCGTGGCGAAGGACCAACAGCATCATCCGGCACCAGCGCCAGTGCGGTCGCGTGTGCCGCGTGGTGGGTGGGTTGGGTCGAGGCGGGAGAAGTGCGGGTGGTCATGCCGGGTGGCACCGCACCGGTTTTGCTTGAGGTTTCGGAAGGGGAGTTGCTGCGCGTCAGATTGTTTGGCACGGCGCGGTTGGCGGGTTGATTCGGCCGACGCTATCGCTGGCAAGCCAGGCTCCCACAGGTTTTGCATGATGGCCCAATCATGTGCTCAACACAAAATCTGTGGGAGCCTGGCTTGCCAGCGATGAGGCCATCAGCCCCAGCGCAATCTCAACTGAACTCCACCACCGGCATCTGCCGCTTCATCAACACCTTGCCGCCGCGAATCGAATACAGCGGCAGGCCTTGGCTGCGGATCACTTCGTAGTCGCTGTCCGCCGAGAGAATCAGCAGGTTCGCCGGGCGGCCCTGTTCCAGTCCGTAACGCTCGCCCAGGTGCATGGCTTTGGCGCTGTTGTCGGTGACCAGATCCAGCGCACTTTGCAGGTTGCGATAACCGAGCATGTGGCAGATGTGCAGACCGGCTTCGAGCACGCGCAGGATGTTGCCATTGCCCAGCGGATACCACGGGTCGACGATCGAATCCTGGCCGAAACACACATTCATGCCCGCCTCGAGCAGTTCATTGACGCGGGTCACGCCCCGGCGTTTCGGGAAGTTGTCGAAGCGCCCTTGCAGATGAATGCTTTCGGTCGGGCAGGAAACAAAACTGATCCCGGAATGGCCGAGCAGGCGGAACAGTTTGGCGCAGTAGGCGTTGTCATAAGAGCCCATCGCGGTGGTGTGGCTGGCGGTGACGCGGGCGCCCATGTCGCGGCTGCGGGCTTCCTCGGCAAGCACTTCGAGGAAACGTGAATGCGGATCGTCGGTCTCGTCGCAATGCACATCGACCAGGCAGCCGGTGCGCTCGGCCAGGTCCATCAGAAACTTCACCGAGCTGACGCCCTGATCACGGGTGTATTCGAAATGCGGAATGCCGCCGACCACGTCAGCGCCCATGCGGATCGCTTCTTCCATCAGCTCGCGACCATTGCGGAACGACTCGATGCCTTCCTGCGGGAACGCGACGATCTGCAGGTCGATCAAGTGACGGCTTTCCTCGCGGACTTCGAGCATGGCCTTGAGCGCGGTGAGTTGCGGGTCGGTGACGTCGACGTGGGTGCGCACATGCTGAATGCCGTGGGCGGCCAGGGCCTGAATGGTTTTCTTGGCGCGGGCCTTGGTGTCTTCTTCGGTGATGGTGACCTTGCGCTCGCCCCAGCATTCGATGCCTTCGAACAGCGTGCCGCTCATGTTCCAGCGCGGCTCGCCAGCGGTGAGGGTGGCGTCGAGGTGGATGTGCGGCTCGACGAAGGGCGGCACCACCAGATTGCCGCCGGCATCGAGGTCATCCGGGCCGAGGGTCGGCGCTTCGGTCTGACGGGCGATGCTGTGGATCAGGCCGTCTTCAAGGTGCAATTCGTGCAGGCCTTCCTGGTTGCGCAGGCGGGCGTTGATGATGTGCATCAGGCGAATCCTTTTTATAGGTCTTGTAGTGGTGCGCTGACGCGACGCGCGCCGAGCATACCGGTGACGATGACATACGTTAGCGCGGCAGCGGCAATGCCTACCAGCGGCGCGACCCAGGGCGAACTGAACGCAGCGACGGTGCCCACCCCGTAGGCCCCGAGCCCCGGCCAGTTGAACGCCGGCAACCGTGCGTCGGCCAGGCGCGGATAGTGCCCGCGCCAGCGGTAGAAGAAGTCAGCCATGATCACCCCGCCAATCGGCGGAATCACCGTGCCGAGCAGAATCAGGTACGGCACCAGCATGTCGTACATGCCGAGCAGGGCGAGCAGGGTGCCGATCACCGCGCCACCGAGGGTCACGGTCTTGCGCCGACCGGTACGCAGCAGGTTGCAGCCGGCGACGGCGAAGTTGTAGATGGTGTTGTCCTGCGTACTCCAGATGTTCAGCAACAGCATGGCCATCGCGGCCATGGCGAAGCCCTGCAACAGCAGCACTTCAACCACATCCGGCTGTTGATAGACGATCGCGCCATACGCGCCGATCAGCACCATCAGGCCGTTGCCGATGAAAAAACCGATCAGGCTGGCCAGCACCGCGACTTTTGCCGAGCGGGAAAATCGCGTCCAGTTGGTGGCTTGCGTTGCGCCACTGACGAAGGTGCCGAACACCAGCGTGATCGCTGTCGACCAGTCCAGCGAACCGCTCGGCACCACGCTGAGCAAGCCTTCGAAGCCGCCGACTTTCACGGTCGCTGCCCACATCGACAGCATCAGCAGCAACATCATCGCCGGCACCGCGATGTACGAGAGAATCTCCAGTCCGCGATAGCCGATGTACGCCGTAGCGCAGAAGCCCAGACCGAACAGCACCATCAGGACCAGCACGGTGGTTTCATCGAGATTGAAATACTTGCCGATCACCACCGCTGCCGTCGCTGTGCCCCAGGCGTACCAGCCGATCTGGGTGAAGCCGAGGATCAGGTCGCTGAGCTTGCTGCCGACTTCGCCAAAACAGAAGCGGCCCATCAGCACCGAATTGAGGCCGCTCTTGAAGGCGATGTAACCCAAGCCTGCCGCGTACAGACCGAGCAGCAGGTTGCCGACAATGATCACCGCCATCATCTCGGCGAAACCGAACGCGACCCCCAGCTTGCCGCCGGCAAACATGGTCGCGGTGAAAAACGTGAAGCCCAGTAACACCATCGCCGTCGAGGCCAGGCCTTTGCGCGCGTGCATGGGGACTTCACTGAGCGGGTAATCGTTGCCGGAGGCGTTCTGCGTCATGGGGCAGTCCTTGCTGGAAGGGGAAGACGCAGAAGGGTTGCAGCGGTCGTGCCAAGCGCGGTCGGGCGGGGTATGTATAGACGACACGGCGAAGTCAGGCGCGAAAACGGTGCACCCGAACACACCGAAGCCCAATGTAGGAGCTGCCGAAGGCTCGGGCCGCGATCGGACGATCTGATCGTTCCCACGCTCTGCGTGGGAATGCAGCCCAGGACGCTCCGCGTCCCATTCCAAAGCCGAACGCGGAGCGTCCGTTGAGGCATTCCCACGCAGAGCGTGGGAACGATCGGTGTCAGGGGGAATAATGTTGGGTCAGAAGAAGCGCATGAGGGCAGCGGCGATGGCTTTGGCAGGAGATCTTTGTTGCTATTCGCCGCGATAGATGCAGCCGCTGGTGCACGTCTCATGAATGCGGATCGCGCTGAGTTCCGGCAGCAATGGCTTCATCTCGTTCCAGATGAATTTGGCCAGTACTTCGCTGGTCGGGTTTTCCAGGCCGGGAATGTCGTTCAGGTAGTTGTGGTCGAGACGCTCATACAGCGGCTTGAAAATCGCTTTGATCTCGGAGAAATCGCGAATCCAGCCAGTGTGCGGGTCGAGGTCGCCGCTCAGGTGCAGCGCGACCTTGAACGAGTGACCGTGCAGGCGTCCGCATTTGTGGCCGTCCGGGACGTGCGGCAGGCGGTGGGCGGATTCGAAAGTAAACTCTTTGAAGATTTCCACGGTATTTTCGGCTCTGTTCAGATGGCGTTCGCCGCAGCGATTCGGGCAGGCGGCGAGTTTATCAGCTTGTCTTTGGCCGTGCTGACTAAAGGGTCAGCAAGCGCTCGGCGAGGCGACCATTGGCCGTCAGTTCGAGAAATTCGTCGCCCAGTCGGCGGCTCTCGTCCATCGCCGTGTGCCAGTATTTCTGCCGGCTCGGCGCATCGCCCATAAAGCGTTTGAAGTCATTTCGATCGGGCAGTTTGCCGTAGGGCAGGCGCGCCAGATATTCCTTCGACGGCGCGACCAGCAGCACATCTTGCAAACGCTGCACCGAAGCGCGGCGCCAGGGCAGGGTCTTGTCGAACCAGCCGGGAATCACTCGATCGGTGAAGTGCGGATAGAGCACGATACCGTCGCCGCTGTAGGGCAGGTCGAGATGGTAGTCGAGCAAACCGCCGTCGCGGAACGTACCCGCGCCGGCGCCGGGCAGGTCGCGTACGCCTTCCATGACCATCGGGATCGATCCGGAGGCGAGCAGGGCCTGGCGCAGGTTGCCGGTGTTGAGGGCAACGAAGCGCGAGGGGAAATCGGTCAGGGCATCAAGCGGCGGCGCCAGGCGCGGATCGTGGATGATCAGCCGCTCAAAGTGTCGCGACAGGCGTGCACGGCCGCGCAGGTTGTCGGCGATCACCGAACCCAGCGCCAGACCGAGGCGCCCGCGATGATCCTCGGCGAGGCGACCCTGGCTTTTCACCACCATGATGTTCAAGCGGTAATCGGCGTTCTCGAGGATGCTCGCATCGCGGCCGTCGAGCAGATCATTGAGCATGCGCTGCGAGCTCTGGCTGATCTCGGCCATGGTCACGCCTTTGTTGAAATGCTGCTCGGCGTAGAGCTGGCCGAGGCGGCGAATGCCTTCGGCGGCGTCCGGCAGGCAGGCGCTGGCGAAGCGCCAGGAACCCACCGAGGCGCCGATCAGCGAACGCTCACGCGGCGCACTCGGCAGCCACTCGCCGAACAACGCCAGATCGAGCCCTTGAATCCCCAACGCCTTCGGCCCACCGGCCGCACCGGGCAGGGTGCCGACGTCTGCGGCGTGCAATCCCTGCGCACGAATCCGCGCCATGGCCCGTGGGCCGGCCTTGAGGGTGAGGGCGGGAAACTTGATGTGGATGGCGGTCATACCGGTCTCGATCGTTAGCAAGCTGGCGATTATAAGCACACCGCCGAATCCTGTGGGAGGGCCCGCGACGACGGCGTACAGATCGTTCCCACGCTCTGCGTGGGAATGCAGCCGGGGACGCTCTGCGTCCCATTGGAACGCGGAGCGTCCCTTGAGGCATTCCCACGCGGAGCGTGGGAACGATCGGACTGAGGGGGCACAATGATGGCCATTCAGTTTCAGTTAAGTTGATCCCGCTATGGTGCCCACCGTAAGCAACATATAAGAATTCGGAGACACCCATGAAAACCCTGACTGCCCTGACCACTGCCTCGATCATCTGCCTCACCGCCAGCACCGCATACGCGCGCGATCTCGGACCCGACGAAGCGCTTCGTTTGCGCGACGCTGGTACTATCGTTTCCTTCGAGAAGCTCAACGCCATCGCCCTGGAAAAACATCCCGGTTCGGAAATCACCGAAACCGAGCTGGAGGAAGAGTACGGCAAGTTCATTTACCAGATCGAACTGCGCGACCCGAAAGGGCTGAAGTGGGATCTGGAGTTGAACGCGGTCGATGGTGAAGTGCTCAGGGATCATCAGGATACGTAATGAAGCTGAATAGTCGCGCCACCCGCCTGACGGCGCTGGCGCTGGTGTTGTTGTGCAGCACGGCCATGGCTCGCGACCTCGATCAGGACGAGGCGCTGGCCCTGCGTCGCGATGGCGTGATCCTGCCGCTGGAGCAAGTGCTGCAGCAGGCCATGGATCGCTACCCCGGCGCCAAACTGCTGGAAGTCGAGCTGGAAGAAAAACACGACGTGTACATTTACGAAGTCGAATTGCTGACGGTCGAAGGCGTGGCGCGCGAGCTGCACCTGAAGGCCGATACCGGCGAGTTAGTCAAAGACAAGGAAGATTGATCGATGCGTTTGCTTCTGGTGGAAGACCACGTACCGCTGGCCGACGAATTGCTCGCCGGTCTGCAGCGCCAAGGCTACGCGGTGGATTGGCTGGCCGATGGTCGTGACGCGGTGTATCAGGGCAGCAGCGAGCCCTATGACCTGATCATCCTCGACCTCGGCCTGCCCGGCGTGCCGGGGCTGGAGGTGTTGGCGCAGTGGCGCGCCGCCGGCCTGGCGATTCCGGTGCTGATCCTCACCGCGCGTGATTCCTGGGCCGAGCGCATCGAAGGGCTGAAGGCCGGCGCTGACGATTACCTGACCAAACCGTTCCACCCGGAAGAGCTGTACCTGCGTATTCAGTCACTGTTGCGCCGCTCCAAGGGCCAGGCCAACCAGCCGACCCTGCAAGCCGCCGGCCTGCATCTGGACGAAGGGCGCCAGTGCGTGGTTCGCGACGGCGCCGACATTCAGCTGACCGCCGCTGAATTCCGTCTGCTGCGCTATTTCATGCTGCACCCCGAACAGATCCTCTCGAAAAGCCACCTCGCCGAACACCTCTACGACGGTGAGACCGAGCGTGACTCCAATGTCCTTGAAGTCCACGTCAATCACCTGCGGCGCAAGCTCGGCAAAAGCGTGATCGAAACCCGTCGCGGCCAGGGTTACCTGTTCGGCGGGCAAGCTTCATGAGATCAATCCAGCGCCGTTTGAGCCTGGGTTTGATCAGTGTGATGGTGATCGTCGGTCTGGTACTGGCGCAAACCAGCCTGTGGTTGTTCGAAGTCGGTTTGCAGCGCTACCTCGAAGCCGGCCTGCGCAACGACAGCGAGAGCCTGCTGGTAGCGCTGGTGCGCGGCCCGCAAGGGCTGCAACTGGATGAACGGCATCTGTCGCCGGCCTATCAGCGGCCGTTTTCCGGGCATTACTTTCGCATCGATTTCTCCGACAGCCACTGGCGTTCGCGCTCGCTGTGGGATCAGGAACTGCCGCTGCTGCAACACCCGGGGCTGCACAGCAACCTGCAACTGGGCCCGGGCGGGCAACGCTTGCTGATACTGCGCTCGGACTATCGGCGCCTGGGTCAGTCGATCTCGATCAGCGTCGCCCAGGATTACACGCCGGTCAGCGACAGTTTCCAGCGCATGCGCCAGATCGGCCTCGGTCTGGGGCTGGCGGCGTTGCTGCTGATTCTGTTCCTGCAACGCCTGACCGTGCGCCGCGCGCTGAAACCGCTGGAACGCGCGCGCGAGCAGATCGCTCAGTTGCAACAGGGCCAGCGCTCGCAACTCGACGATCAGGTGCCGGTGGAACTGGAGCCGCTGGTGGCGCAGATCAACCATTTGCTCGCCCACACCGAAGACAGCCTCAAGCGCTCGCGCAATGCCTTGGGCAACCTCGGCCACGCGCTGAAAACCCCGTTGGCGGTGCTGCTTAGCCTGGCCTCCAGCGACAAGCTCGATGACCATCCCGAGCTGCGCAAAATTCTCAAGGAACAACTGGAACAGGTGCAGCAGCGCCTCAATCGCGAACTCAATCGCGCGCGGTTGTCGGGGGATGCGCTGCCCGGCGCGTTGTTCGATTGCGATGCCGAGTTGCCGGGGTTGCTGGCGACGCTGAACATGATTCACGGCGAGCATCTGGCCTTGAGTTACGTCGCACCGCCGGGCTTGCAACTGCCGTGGGACCGCGAGGACTTGCTCGAACTGCTCGGCAACCTGCTCGACAACGCCTGCAAATGGGCCGATGCCGAGGTGCGCTTGAGTGTGATCGAAAGGTCTGACGGCTTTGCCCTGAGCGTGGAAGATGACGGCCCGGGGATTCCCGAAGAGCAGCGCACCCAGGTGTTCAGCCGTGGCACGCGGCTGGATGAGCAGACCCACGGGCATGGGCTCGGCCTTGGGATCGTGCGGGATATTGTCGAAACGTGGGGCGGGTTACTGGTGCTGGGAGAAAGCGAGTGGGGCGGGTTGAAAGTGGTGATTGAACTGCCTAAGCGCTAATTGCCAAAACACCCTACATCCCCTGTGGGAGCGAGCCTGCTCGCGAATGCAATCTGTCAGATAAATGTTCGCTGACTGATACGACGCTTTCGCGAGCAGGCTCGCTCCCACATTGGGTTTGCGGTGGATTCTAGACCCGAAACTGATCCATCAACCTCTGCTGCTGATTCGCCAGGCTGTTGAGTGACTGACTGACCCGCGCCGACTCGTTCGCCTGTCCGGACAGCGATTCGGTCACATCGCGAATCGTCGCCACGTTGTTATTGATCTCCTCAGCCACTGCGCTCTGCTCTTCGGCAGCGCTGGCGATTTGCAGGTTCATGTCGCTGATCACCGTCACCGCATCGCCGATCTGCCGCAACGCGGTCACGGCCTGGCCCACCTGCTCGACACTGCCCTGGGCCTGACGATGGCTGTTGCCCATCGAGCCGACCACTTCCTGCGTGCCGTTCTGCAATTGCTCGATGACCTGGCGGGTTTCCTCCACCGACTCCTGAGTGCGGCGCGCAAGGTTGCGCACCTCATCCGCAACCACGGCAAAACCGCGTCCGGCTTCACCGGCGCGGGCGGCTTCGATGGCGGCGTTGAGTGCCAGGAGGTTGGTCTGCTCGGCGATGGCGCGGATGGTTTCCAGCACCGTGCCGATCTTCTCACTGTTGGCAGCCAGCCCTTCGACCTGAACCATCGCTGCGCTCATGTCGGCGGCGAGGGTGTCGATGCTTGCGGTGGTGCGGTCGATCACGGTCAGGCCCTGACGGGTGGCGCGGTCGGCGTCCTTGGCAGCTTCGGCGGCCTGCGCGGCGCTGCGTGCAACGTCCTGGGCAGTGGCGCTCATTTCGTGGGACGCGGTGGCGACCTGATCGACCTGGCGATATTGCTGCTCCATGCCGGCGCTGGTCTGAGTGGCGATGGCCGAGGACTGGTCGGCAGTGTTGCGCGCGTCCTGCACCGAGCGTTTTACCTCGGCAATGATCGGCTGCAACTTGTCGAGGAACTTGTTGAACCAACCGGCCAATTGGCCCAGTTCGTCCTGCTTGTCATAGGCCAGACGCCGGGTCAGGTCGCCTTCGCCGCTGGCGATGTCTTCAAGCATGTGCGCCACACCGAGAATCGGCTTGGTCACGCTGCGCGCCATCAGCCACACCAGCAGCAGGCCGATCAGCGCGGCGAGCAGGCCCAGGCTCAGTTCGATCAGTGTGCCCGAGGTATTGCTCGCATCCAGTTGCTGTTTGAGCGCTTCGGCGCGACTGACCAGGACTTTCTCCGGCACATCGAGCAACACGCCCCACGCCGGTCCGTCGGGAATCGGCTGGAACGGCGACAGCACTTTCAACTGGCCGCTGCTGTGCAGGCTGCTCACGCCAGTGCTCGCGGCGAGCAGGCGCAGCAACTCGCTGCCGCTGGCCTGATCCACCGCATCCAGGCGCTGGCTGAGTTTGCCGGCATCCGGGCTGTAACCGGCGAGCAGGCCGGCGGGGCTGACAATACTGACGGCGGTCTGACCGTCATACAGTTTGCGGCTGGCGTTCTGGCTGATCGCTTGCAGGCTGTTGAGGTTGATGTCGACCGACAGCGAGGCGATGACTTTGCCGTTGACCTGCAGCGGGAAGACGATGCTGGTCATCAGCACTTTGTGGCCGTCGATGACATAGAAGTACGGCTCGATCACGCACGGTTTGAGCGTGGTGCGCGGGCAGGTGAACCAGGCGTTGGCGGCCTGACCGCTGGGGCCGGTGCTGGTGTCGCTCATGTCGCTTTCCGGCAGCGCCATCGAGGTGACTTTGCCCGGGGTCGGCTGCGACCAGTACAGGGCGAAACGGCCCTTGTCGTTGCTGCCCAGTTCAGCCTGATCGGCGAACAGTTCGTCCTTGCCGTCCAGCGCATTGGCTTCGAACACCAGCGACAGGCCGAGCAGGTCCGGGTTGGCTTGCAGCGCGGATTTGACCTGACGGGTCATGTCCTCGCGCAGGTCGAAGGCATCGAGAAAGCGCTTCTCGGCCTGCTCACGCAAAAACAGTACCTGCCGCGAGAAACCGTGGCCGTACTGATAGGCGTCCATGAATTGCTGACGAATGCCGGCGGCCTGCACTTCGCCTTGCGACTCGATCCGTGCCTGCGCCGACTCGGTGAGCATCTCCATGCTCGAGGCCTTGACCAGCGCCGAGCTGTGTTCCATGCGATACAGCGAAAGACCGACCAACAGGGTCACGATACCGGCCAGGCAGAGGCCGGCGAGCAGGGTGATTTTCCATTGGATGGAAAGTTGTCTGAGCGACATGGAAAACATCCTTATCCGATAAATATCTGAGACTTTGCACTGTAGCGGCCGCGTTTCGGCTTTCTTTATGCCGTGAGCGCAATATGACCGATTGCCGCATGCGGGGCCTGTGGTCCTGTGCTCCTGTAGTCCTGTAGTCCTGTGGTCCTGTGGTCCAGTGGCGAGGGGATTTATCCCCGTTCGGCTGCGAAGCAGTCGTGACACCTGCGTATAGGGTTGTTTTGAAGTTTGCCGGGGGCGGCTTCGCCACCCAACGGGGATAAATCCCCTCGCCACGGAGCTTTGACAGCGCCGCCACTCTGCGGCACAGTGCGCGCCCTCTAACAAGACCCTCTGTACACCTCCGCCGGCCAACCCCGGGCGGACTCATCCTGTCTGGCGGTGTGTTTCCACCCGCAGTGTTTTTTGAGGTAGTGAAATGAATGCAGTCATAGCAGCCGTCGGCGTCATGCTGATCCTCAGCCTGTCGCGCGTGCATGTGGTGATCGCGCTGATCGTCGGGGCGCTGGTCGGTGGCCTGACCGGCGGTCTGGGCATCGACGCAACACTCAAGGCGTTCAACAGCGGCCTGGGCGGCGGCGCGACCGTGGCGTTGTCCTACGCCTTGCTCGGCGCTTTCGCCGTGGCGATTGCCAAGTCGGGCCTGGCCCATGCGCTGGCCGACAAGGCCCTGGCCATGGTGGATCGGCAGCATGCAACCGGCGGCGGTAACGTCAAATGGCTGCTGATCGGGCTGCTGTGGGTGGTGGCGATTGCCTCGCAGAACATCCTGCCGATCCACATTGCATTCATCCCGCTGCTGGTGCCGCCACTTCTATATGTACTGACCAAGCTGCAACTCGATCGCCGTCTGATCGCCTGTGTCATGACCTTCGGCCTGATCACCCCGTACATGTTTCTGCCGGTGGGCTTCGGCAACATCTTCCTCAACGAAATCCTGCTGGCCAACGTCGCCCGCAGCGGCGTCGACATCAGCGGCATCAATGTCACCCACGCCATGGGCATTCCGGCACTGGGCATGGTTTTCGGCCTGGCAATCGCGTTCATCAGCTATCGCAAGAAGCGCGTGTATGACCTGGCGAAGATCGAACAGGTCGAGCAGACGGCGGTGCACTACAACCCGCTGAGCCTGGTGATCGCCGGTGTGGCCATTGCTTCGGCATTCGTGGTGCAGTTGCTGCTGGACTCGATGATTATCGGCGCTCTGGTCGGGTTTCTGATTTTCTCGGTGTCGGGCATCGTCAAGTGGCGCGAGACCGATGATCTGTTCACCGAAGGCATGAAGATGATGGCGATGATCGGCTTCATCATGATCGCCGCCTCAGGTTTTGCCGAAGTGATGAAGGCCACCGGGCAGGTGCAGACGCTGGTCGAATCGTCGGCGGCCTGGATCAATCACAGCAAAGGCGTCGGGGCTTTGTTGATGCTGCTGGTGGGCTTGCTGGTGACCATGGGCATCGGTTCGTCGTTCTCCACCGTGCCGATTCTCGCAGCGATCTTCGTGCCGCTGTGCGTGCAGCTGGGCTTCAGCCCGATCGCCATCGTCTGCATCGTCGGCACTGCCGGCGCGCTGGGCGATGCCGGTTCGCCGGCCTCGGACTCGACCCTCGGCCCGACCTCGGGTCTGAACATCGACGGCCAGCATCACCACATCTGGGACACCGTCGTACCGACCTTCCTGCACTACAACCTGCCGCTGCTGGTGTTTGGCTGGGTCGCGGCGATGGTTCTCTAAACGCCCCACCAACCCCTGTGGGAGCGAGCTTGCTCGCGAAAGCGGTGGATCAGTCGCAGTTGCAGCGACTGACACGGCGCCTTCGCGAGCAAGCTCGCTCCCACAGGGGCCTGGGTATTTCCCGGACTCAACTTTTGCTCCGGCGTGCCGTTAAAGCCTTTAACCACGCCAACAAAATCAAAAGAGTGAGTCCCCCGATGCGCCTGAGTCTCAAGGCTAAAGTCCTGTCCCTTGCCGTTCTGCCGGTGCTGCTCTTTGCGCTGGTCATCAGCGTGACCACGCTGTTCATCCTCCAGGAACAGGCGCGCAAGGAGGTCGAACAGACCCGCGAGCGGCTGCTCAGCGACGCCAAGGCCACCCTGCAAAGTTACGTCGCCGTGGCCATGACCACGATCAAACCGCTTTACGACGCCGCCGCACCGGGCGACGACGCGGCGCGGGCGCAGGCGATCAAATTGCTTTCGGGCATCCGCTACGGCAAGGATGGCTACTTCTTCGGCTACGACTCCGAGACCGTGCGTCTGTTCAAGGCCAACGACCCCGACGGCGTGGGCAAAAGCTTCAAGGACAACCGCGATCCGAACGGCGTCTACGTCAACCTCGGCCTGGTCAAAGTGGCCAAGGACGGCACCCACTATCTGCAATACAGCTCGCCGCTGCCGGGCAACGCCAAGGTGCTGGTGCCGAAGCTCGGCTACACCGAATACCTGCCCAAGTGGGACATGGCGGTCGGTACTTCGGTCAACCTCGACGGCATCGAAGCACAAGTGGCGCAGGTCGAGGCGCAAGTGCAGGAGCGCGTGCAAGGCGTGGTGCTGAGCATTGTCGGCGTTGCGGTGCTGGTGCTGCTGGTGATCGCGGCGGCGGGCATGCTGCTGGCCAACACCATCCTGCGCCCGCTGACCCTTATGAAAGCCAACCTCGACGACATCGCGGCGGGCGAGGGCGACCTGACCCGGCGCCTGAACATCACCAGCCAGGACGAACTCGGCGAACTGGCCGGCTCGTTCAACCGTTTCGTCGACAAGATCCACGGCCTGGTGCGGCAGATCACCGAGATGACCACGCAACTCACCGGGCTGGTCACCCAGGTCTCGGAACAGGCGCAGCGTTCCGATCAGGCCATGGAGCGTCAGCGCCACGAAACCGATCAGGTCGCCACGGCGATCAACGAAATGTCCGCCGCCGCCCAGGAAGTCGCCAAGAGCGCACAGAACGCCGCCGTCGCCGCTCAGCAGACCGACGAAGAAGGCCAGAGCGCCAAGCGCGTGGTCGCGGGCAGCATTAAACAGATTCATGCGCTGGTCGACGATATCCGCAACAGCGGCGTGTCGCTGGACAGCTTGCAGCAGGACGTCAGTTCGATTGTCGGCGTGCTTGGGGTGATTCGTTCGATTGCCGAGCAGACCAACTTGCTGGCGCTCAACGCCGCGATCGAAGCGGCGCGCGCCGGTGAGGCCGGTCGTGGCTTTGCGGTGGTCGCCGACGAAGTACGCGCACTGGCCAGCCGCACGCAGATCAGCACCCAGGAAATCCAGGGCATGATCGACCGCTTGCAGGCCGGCACGCAGCAGGCAGTCGAGGCCATGCGGCGGTCCAGCGAGGCCGGCGATGGGACTTCGCAGCAAGCCAATCAGGCCGGTGCATCGCTGGACGCGATGGCGCAGTTGATCGCCACGATCAACTCGATGAACGCGCAGATCGCCAGCGCAGCGGAAGAGCAGACGGCCGTGGCCGAAGAGATCAACCGCAGCGTGCATCAGATTGCCGTGGCGGTGGACAGCGTCGCCGATGAAACGCAACTGGGCGCGCAAACGTCGCGCAGTCTGGCGGAGCTCGGGCAGCGGTTGGGCAAGCTGGTCGGGCAGTTCCGTATCTGACGCAATTCTGGAGCCCTGCATAAACCCTGTGGGAGCGAGCCTGCTCGCGAAAGCTGTGTATCAGACGCTGCTCTGATATCAGACGGACCGTATTCGCGAGCAGGCTCGCTCCCACAATTGGATTTGTGTGGGGCTTAAGGTCTGTCCCAATAGGGCACTTCGCCAAAGCACTCGACAAAAAAATCAATCACCGTCCTCACCTTCACCGACAGCCGTCGGCTCCCCGGCCACAGCACGGCGATCTGCTGCGGTTCCAGACTGTTCGACACCTGATATTCCCCCAGCACCGGCACCAGTGTGCCCTCGCGTACCGCTTCGCCAATCAGCCACGACGGAAACATCACCAGCCCTAAGCCTTGCTGGGCGGCCTGGGTCAGGGTGTCGGCGTGGTTGCCGGTGATTGGGCCTCTGACCGTGTACGGCGTCCAGTCCTCGCCATCACGGCGGAAAAACCAGCGCTGCTGACCGGCCGCGCCTTTGTAGGCCAGGCACTGATGCTGCGCGAGTTCGTCCGGGTGCTGCGGCGTGCCGTGGCGTTTGAGATAGGCCGGGCTGGCGGCGACCTGAAAACGGTGCGGCGCCAGAATGCGTGCCTGCATGCTTGAATCGTGCAGCGCGCCGATGCGAAACAGCAGGTCGGCGCCTTCCTGTAGCGGGTCGACGTAATGGTCGGTTTGCTGGATATCCAGTTGCAGCTTCGGATAGCGCGCGCAGAGCTGGCCCAGCCAGGGCGTCAGATGGCGCTGGCCGAACACCACCGGGGCGTTGATGCGCACCAGTCCGGTGGGTTCGCTTTGCTGTTCCTGCAACGCCTGTTCGGCTTCTTCCAGTTGCACCAATAGCAGCCGCGCATGGTGGCCGAGCGTGCGCCCGGCTTCGGTCGGGGTGACGGCGCGGGTGTGGCGGTAGAGCAATTGCTGGTTCAGCGCCTGCTCCATCAATTGGATCTGCCGTGAAATGGAGGAGGGCGCGACCCCTTCGCGGCGGGCGACTTCGGAAAAACTGCCGTGGTCGAGGACCGCTACAAACAGCCTTAACGCTTTGAATCCGAGTTCGTTGAGCCCGTGCATGCCTTGTCTCGCTGTGCGTGTTGCGCAAAAGTGTTGTCCGGATGCTCCCATTTATCGCACAGCGGCGCCAGCCGATAATCCGCGCCATTGTTTTTGAGCGTGGAAGGTTATGTATGCAGACGTTGGATGAAGGGGTGGTTGCTGCACCGGTGAAAAGCTCGGTGTTGCGTCTGCTGTTGCTGCCGCTGGTGATTCTCGCTGGCATGGGCTTGTCGGTGGAGGCCGGTTTGCTAGGGCCGCTGGGTGAGCAGGTCGGGCATTTGTGGGCGACGTTGAGCATCTTCGGCGTGGGTTCGGCGATCCTGTTTTTGCTCTTGCTGTTCGCCGGTCCGCAAAAAGGGCCGGCGCTGACCGAGTTGCCGCGCTGGCAGTTGATCGGCGGGTTTCTCGGGCCGATCTACGTGGTGGTGCTGACGCTGGCGACGCCGCATATCGGCATCGCCATGACGATGATTGCGATTTTGTCCGGTCAGGTCGGCAAGAGTGTGCTGATCGACCATTTCGGCTGGTTCGGCGCGACGCGCAAGAAGGTCAACGGCGAGCGCTGGCTGGCGTTGGGCTTGATTGTGGTGGCTTTGGTTCTGATTGCGCGGGGGTGAGTGATGGGTCTGGTGATTTTGTTGGCGGTGGTGGTGTTGGCCGGTGCGGTGTTGAGTGTGCAGGCCGCGATCAATGGGCGTCTGGGTGAAACGGTGGGGGTGCTGCGTAGCAGTCTGCTGACCTTTGCGGTGGGCGCGGTGGTGACCGGGTTGTTGATTCTGTTTTTCGAGCCGGCGCAGGCGGTGAGTCTGCTTGAGGTGCCGAAGTGGCAGTTGACCGGGGCGCTGTTTGGCGTGGTGTACATGATGGTGATGGTCGGCGCGGTGCCGGTGGTCGGGACGGCTGTGGCGACGGTGGCGGTGATTGTCGGGCAGTTGGGCATGGGGATGTTGATCGACAATTTTGGTTGGTTGGGGAATCCGGCGATCGGCTTGTCTCCGAGTCGGATGTTGGCGATGGTGTGCTTGGCGGTGGCTTTGGTGTTTATGTATCGGAGTTCGCGGCAGGCGCAGTGATTTTTGAGTACATATCCGGTGCTGCGGGTGTTGCCCTCCGCTCAGCCTGCCGACGGGCTCTGAGATCAAGATCAAAAGCTATTCGAGCTAACGCTCATTGCTTTGTGCGGTTAACCCCTGTGGCAGCGAGCCTGCTCGCGAAGCATCTCTGCGTCGCCCAATCTCTCAACAGTTGGCCAGCCTGCAACACCACCTTCTACACTGTCCCTTATGGCTTGCTCGCAAGCCTCAGACAACCACCACGCAAGGAGTCTGTCCCATGTCCGATAAAAAATGCGACTGCCCGGGCTGCAACTGCACGATCAAAGAAGGCGAACATTCCTACGCTGTGCACGGCAAACACTATTGCTGCGAGGCTTGCGCTCATCACCACAAACACGGTGAAGAGTGTGCGATGAAGGGTTGCGGTTGCGCTCATCCGAAATAAGCGCGGCAAAAAAAAGTGGAGCCTAATCAGGCTCCACTTCCATTTTCAGACTGTCGTCTTCCTGTCGCTCAAAGTGCCTCACCGTGCCTTGCAAGGTTCGCCCTTCGACCTTGACCACCACAACCTTGGCTTGGTGGAGGTCTTCCGGTACCGGTGCCTGGACGCACAAGGTGAAGCGATAAGGGTCATCCGCGACCGTTTCCAGTGCGACTTGGCAATTCACCGTTTTGGTGATCTGGCCGAAGAAGGTGGTCAGGCCGTAGTCCAGTCGGGCCGGGTGATAAGTGTCGGTCATTGGTCGATTCCCCCTGTCGATTGCCAAGCCTGCGGTGAAGGCGGTGGGGTCAGTTGGTCTGGCGCCAGGTGACGTTTTCCAGGCCGAATTTTTCTGCCATCGGTTTGCTGGTCTTTTGCACTTTCTCGCGACCGAAGCGCGGGATGCGACCCACGCCCGCGTCGCAGCTTGCCCAATGCCAGGCTTCGGCATTGTCCATTTTGTCCGAGCGGATAATGAACGACTTGGGGGTGCCATGCAGTGTGTAGTCGATGACGTAAAGTTTTGCGTTGTTCATAAAGCCCGAATTCCTCCCTGTGGTATTAAACGGATCGCGCTGTGCCGGGAAAATTCATTCGGATTGTCCGACGGTATCTATCGATGGCGAGTGCGCGGCGTGCTGGTTACCATGGCGGCTTCGCCAACCCCCTGTGAACGCTCGCCATGGCCCTCGCCGCGCCCCCTGATCTGACCGACACCGATGTCCCCGTGCAACCGCTGGCGCGAACCTATCCGCGTGGTTTGTTCATCGAGCCGCACGAGCATGTCTGGGGGCAGTTGCTGTATGCGATGAGCGGGGTGATGTGGGTCGAAACCCCGCACGAAGCGCTGGTGGTGCCGCCGCAGCGGGCGGTGTGGTTGCCGCCGGGAGTGCCGCACGGGATTCGTGTGGTGTCGGATTTGCAGATGCGCAATATCTACCTGCGCCCGGCGCTGGCGGCGACCCTGGATGCGACGGTGCAGGTGATCGAAGTCGGTGGTCTGCTGCGCGAGTTGATCGTCGGGCTTGTGGCGCAGGGCGATGCCGGCGAGGCTGAGTATTACGAGGCACTGGTCGGGCTGGCGTTGCTGGAGCTGCGCCGGGCCAGGCGTTCGCAACTGAAGATTCCGCTGCCGGATGAGTCCGACCGGCGTCTGATGAATCTGTGTCAGGCCGTGATGGCCGCGCCGTCGCTGGAGATCCCGTTCGAGCAGCATGCGCAGAACGCCGGGGCCAGCGTGCGTACGCTGGCGCGGCTGTTCAAGGACAGCCTCGGCATGGGCTTCGCCGAATGGCGGCGCCAGGTGCAGTTGGCGACGGCGGTGGCAGCGTTGATTCAGGGCGTGGCGGTGAGCGTCATTGCTCGCGAACTGGGTTATTCACCAAGCAGCTTCAGCGACATGTTTCGCCGGGAGCTGGGGGTGGCGCCTTCGCAATTCTCGGCAACTTGAACAGATCTATGTGGGAGCGAGCCTGCTCGCGAAAGCTTTGCACCAGGCAATGAAGTGCTGACTGGAAGACCGCATTCGCGAGCAGGCTCGCTCCCACACGGTTCTATGGCGGCTGCAGAAGGTTTGTCCGAAATTCAGAAGTCCTTGGCCGATACCGCTCCGCCCGTTTCCCTAGACTCTGCCCATCACTTATCGCGGCGGAGTTCCCCCATGAACTACCTGATTTCTCTGGCCATCGGCCTGGGCGTCGGCCTGCTCTACGGCGCGCTCGATTTCCGTTCTCCCGCACCACCGGCGATCGCGCTAATCGGTCTGCTCGGCATGTTGGCCGGTGAGCAGTTGTGGCCGCTGGGCCGGCAACTGGTCGCTGGCTGGGTGTCCTGAATTTCCTTTTTTCCTTTCGGTGGATGTGCCCATGAAAGCGTTGCAATTCGATCAGACCGGCGACCTGTCTTCCCTGCGTTTCGTCGACGTTCCGACCCCGGTGCCCGGCGCCGATGAAGTGCTGGTGCAGATCAAGGCTGCCGGCCTCAATCCCAGCGATGTGAAAAACGTCCTCGGGCGTTTTCCTTACACCACGCTGCCACGGGTTCCGGGGCGGGATTTTGCCGGGGTGGTGGTCGAGGGGCCGCAAGCACTGATCGGTCAGGAAGTCTGGGGTACCGGGCGCGAGCTGGGCTTCTTCGCCGACGGCGCCCATGCGCAATTCGTCAAATTGCCGGCCAGCGGCGTGGCGCAAAAACCGGCGCATTTGAGTTTTGCTCAGGCGGCCAGCCTTGGCGTGCCGTACACCACGGCGTGGGATGCGCTGGAACGCAGCCTGGTCAGCGCCGATACGCGTTTGCTGGTGATCGGCGGCGGGGCAGTGGCAACTGCGGCTTTGGCCCTGGCAAAAGTGCGCGGCGCGCAATTGCTGGCGGCGGCGCGCCGGCCCGAGCAGGTAGCCGATTTGCAGAAGCAGGGCTATCAGACGATTCAACTGGATAAGCCAGAAGACCTCGGTGCCCAGGTCAACGCGGTGTATCGCGGCGGCGCCGATGTGATCTTCGACACCACCGGTTTCTGGCTGCCGGCCTCGGTCGCCGCACTGGCGACCTTCGGCCGCATCGCCATCATCGCCGCGCCGGTCGACGGCCACGTGCAATTGCCGGCGCTGGCGCTGTATCGCAAGGGCGGCTCGGTGGTCGGGATCAACTCGTTGTTGTACGGCGTTGAGGCGTGCGCGGCGATGCTCGAGCAGTTCGGGCGGTTCTTCGATGAGGATCGCTTGCCACTGCCGCAGGGCCTGGTGCAAGTGCCGCTGGCTGAAGGGCTGGCGCGCTATGCAGAGGTCAATCAGGGCGGTGGTGACAAGATCATCTTGCTGCCCTGACCACAGGGGAAAGGCATAGGATCCGGGATCATTTCCGTAGGATCCCGGCCGTTTCTCTGTGGGCCATGTCCTTTTCGCTCGCAGGCCGGCAAAACAGGGAAAGGTCTGACTTCACCCATTGCAGCGCACCGTTGCACAGTCCCGTCTTTCAATCAGACACAGGGACAGGTGGATGCGCATCGCTGGCAGGCCCGTTGTTTTCACTCTCGAGATAGAAGGCGTTTCCCACGATCTTCAAGTGTTCGGTTTTCGCACCCGGGAAGTGCTCAACCAGACCTACGAACTGGATCTCGAGCTGGTCAGCGAGCGCCCCGATGTGGATCTGGAAGGCTTGCTGCATCGGCCGGCCTTTCTCTGTTTCGGTGCCGACGGTAGCGGCATGCACGGGCTGGTCTATCGGGTCGGCCAGGGTGATTGCGGTGTTCGGCTGAGCCGTTACCAGATCACCTTGGCGCCACACCTTGCCTACCTCGCGCACCGGCGCAATCAGCGGATTTTCCAGAACCTGAGCGTGCCGCAGATCATCGCCAATGTGTTGAGCGATCACGGCATGCAGGCCGATGCCTGGCATTTTCAGCTCAGCGCCGAGTACCCGGCGCGGGTGTATTGCGTGCAATACCAGGAATCCGATCTGCACTTCATCCAGAGGCTGTGCGAGGAGGAGGGCCTGCACTTTCACTTCCGCCACCGCCGTGAGGCGCACCTGTTGGTGTTCGGCGACGATCAAACGGCGTTCCTCAAACGCGACGTGACGACGCGCTATGTGCAGGGCAACGGCCTGGTTGCCGATGCGCCGGTTATCGACCAGTTCACTGTGCGCCTGGAGCCACGCTCCAACCTCGTCGTGCGCCGCGATTATCACTTCGAAAAGCCTGCGGTGCAGTTGGATGCCAAGGTCAGTGCAGCGCGGGTTCCGCTGCTGGAAGATTATGAGTTTCCCGGGCAGTTCACCCACCGCGAGCGCGGCAAGCACCTCAGCCAGCGTGCGCTGGAGCGCCATGGTGCCGACTATCGTCTGGCTAACGGGCGCAGCAATCAGGCGCTGATGCGCGGCGGCAGTTTCATGACCATGGCGGATTACTCGCGCGCCGACTGCAACGATTTATGGTTGCTGACCGAGGTCGAGCACATCGGCAAACAGCCGCAAGTGCTCGAGGAAGCGTTCACCGAGCAGGCTGACGCAGATGGTTTCAGTCAGGGCTATCGCAACCATTTCGTCGCGACTCCGTGGGACGTGGTGTTTCGCCCGCAGCTCAAGCATGTCAAACCGCGCGTCAGCGGCAGTCAGTTGGCGGTGGTGACCGGCCCGCCCGGCGAAGAAATCTACAGCGATGCCTACGGCCGCGTGAAAGTGCAAATGCTCTGGGATCGCGACGGCCAGCGTGATGAACAGTCAAGTTGCTGGCTGCGCGTGGCCACTGCCTGGGCGCATGACCGCTACGGCAGCGTGCAGATTCCTCGCGTCGGTATGGAAGTGCTGGTGGGGTTCACCGATGGCGATCCGGACAAACCGCATGTGCTCGCCTGCCTGCCCAACGCCGAAACCCCGGTGCCACTGGACCTGCCGGCGCAACAGACGCGCAGTATCTGGCGCAGCCAGAGCAGTCCCGGTGGCGGTGGTTACAACGAACTGCGCATCGAGGACCGGCAAGGCGCGGAAGAAATCTCCATCAGGGCGCAGCGCGACTTGGTGCAGCACGTGCTCAACGACTTGCGTGTGCAGATCGACAACCTGCACAGCCAAGTGATTGGCGGCGTTTCCAGCCTTGAGTTGCGCGACGAGGAACATCATCTGACCCATGGCAATCGCCTGACTGAACTCAAGCAGGACGATCATCTGTGGGTGCAGGGCGAGCAGCATGTGCGGGTCGCCAGCCAGCGTGTCAGTGCGGCGCAGCAGCTGCATTTCGGCGCGGGCGAGCAGGTGGTTTTCAACAGCGGCCTGCAGATCACCCTGGCTGCTGGCGGGCATTGGCTGACGGTCGGCGCCGCCGGCATTTTCAGCAGTGTGCCGGTGGTGCAGGGCGGGGCGCCGACGGTGTGTCTGCCAGCGGAACCCTTGCTGCCGGGGGCCGCGCCGTTGCTCAAGGCGACGTTCGATGCCGTGCAGCAACGGCATGCGCTGCTGACCACGCGGACCTCGCGTTGCCTGATCTGCGAGGCAGCCCAGGCATGAGCCTTTTGACGGATTGGCCCGAAGGTTTGCCGTGGGCTGAGCAGCAGGCGTTTGTGCTGCTCGATGGTGCGACGATCACGGATTTACCGGCGCAACTGCGAAGGCTCGATCCCGCCGCCAACGCTTTCGCGCTATACGACCAGCCACCGTTTTCGGCCCTGCGTGACGTCTCGCCGCTGCTGGTGGCGCTCGCTGACGCTGACGATCCGGTGGCGCGGTTTTATCGCCAGCACGCCCAACAGGAATGGGGCGTGCTGTTGTTCAGCGCCGCGCCGGCCCATGAAATCGTCGCGCACTTGCGCCAGTTGCTGATCGTCGAGTTGCCGGTCGGCTCGCCGGTGTTGTTGCGGCTGGCGGATGCCGCCGTGGCGCAGGCGCTGTTTGCCAGCGGCGATGCGAGTCTGTTCGGGCCGCTGGGGTGTGTGGTCACGGCGGATGGCGCGCGGGGAGTCTGGCACTGTCAGCGACCTCGGCACGGGCAGGGTGGGGCGCTGGTGGTGCCGTATCAGTTGAGTCTCGAGCAGGATGCCGCGCTGGATCGGGTTGATCGGCGGCGGGTGTTGCTACAAGTCGATGCGTATTTGCTTGAATATTTTCCCCGGTTTCATACCGGGGAAACCATCGCTGAACGTTGGATGCTTCTGGAACAAATCGAGGCAAAAGCCAGCGCGCTCGACCTGAGCAGCCAATCGGAATGGCTTTACTTCGCCAACCTTGTCGCCTCTCTCAACGGCGCTGATCCGGATGAGCATCCGCAGATCCAGCACTTGCTACACGAGCCCTCCCTGCAACCGATCGGTGAGCGCTTGACGCTGGCCGTTTCAATGGCCCGCCAATGGGCGTCTGAAAGAGTCCGACCATGAACCATCCCGCCGACCTTGCGGCAGCCGCCGCGTCCAAAGCCCCGATCATCGGTCCCGCCGCCTGCCCCTTGCGCAACACCCACGTGCAACTGCTGCCCCTTGCGTACGGCCTGGTGGAAAAACCCTTCGACCCCAGCACCGAAATCACGCTGCCTTACACCCTGACCACGCGCCCCATGGGCATCCGCCGTTTACGCGATGGCTGGCTGTACATCGTCGACAGTCTCAGCGCTGAGCTCTACGAATACCGCGTGCTTGAAGGCGTGATCAGCGCATTGCTGCATCGCGGCAAAAGCGTCAGCGAGGAGCAGCGCAGCGCCATCGAAGAACGTCCGGCGTTGATCTTCTCGCGCAAAAGCACCCTCTACGTGACCTTCGCCGACGTGCAGTTGAGCGCGGCGAAGTGCCGGCAGGTGCTGGACAGCGCGGAGGAGCGCGAGCACTTCATGCAGGCGGTCGATCTCGGCCCGGTGCATTGTCTGATCGGCGGCGAGCATCTGCTCACCGTGGCCCAGGCCAAACAGTGGCTGGCGGAAGTGGCCTGCACAGCGAAACCGCTGGCCGAGGCGGACGCCACGCGGATGCCCACGGTGCAGGTCAGCGATGCGCCGGAGCATGAGCGTGAACCCTATCTGTGGGAAAACCCGCGACGTTTTCGCGAGGCGCATATCGGCGAATTTCTTGGTCGGGTGCGCGGACCTTATCAGGACGACACGCTTTTTCTGCTGGTCAACGACGACCTCGGCGTGATGCGCGATCTGGCCGATTATCAGGATCTGGTGGTCGGCTGGATCGAGCAGTGGAGCAACACCGACAACAACGAGCGCGACTATCTGCTGGCCAGTTACATCGAGTCGCTGAGCCAGCTCGGCGCTCAGGATTTCGACACCCTGGCCAAGGCCAGCGACGATCCACGCGCCCAGGCATTGTTTGCTGAACTGGAGCAATTGCCCGAGCCGGATCGGGAAAATACCCGGCAGGTATTGCTTGAGTATTTGAACAAAGGTGGTGAGATTGTCCCGACCGATACTCAGGCTCGACCTGAACTGCAGCACCAGCGCGAAAAGGCACTGGACGAGTCGCTGGCGCTGAACCGTTTCGACGGCGTCGCCCCGGATTTCACCGCGCACGCTCGTGTCACCGCCGAGGCGGATCGACGCTTTTACACCCGCGAATATTTCGCTGAAGTGGCCCCGGCCGATTTCGTCGAGCGTCATCTGAACACACTGGTCGACCTCGGCAAGGATCAGAACCGGCGCATGAAAGACGTGCTCGACGGCCCGTTGCTCAGCGGCAAACGCGGCATCAATGACCTGATCGACCGTCCGGCCATGGACGAGGTGCTGAACAGTCATCGCGACAACCTCGGACGCTGGAATCGCCTGCTCGAACGCATCACCGCCGATCGCGCGCAACTGCTGTGCGCCGGGCGTTTCCATCGCTCGGCGTGGTATTTCGACAGGCAAGTGCAGATCGATCAGGCGCTCGCCAGCGAATACGCTTGCCTCAAGGACATCGGCCGTAGCGACGCGGCCAATGAGCAAATGCTCGGTTACCTCGAACAACACCCGCAACTGACCCGCCCGCTGTTCTACACCTTGCCGCTGCGCTTGCAGACCGAACAGGCCGGGCAATATTCAACGCTGTTCAACGCCGGCATGGCGATGTTCAACAACCTGCCGGACTGGCTGACCAAATTGCAGAGCATCGAGCAGCCGCAGCTGCCGGCCCTCGACGATCTGCCGGCACACAGCCGCGTCCTCGCCGATGCGGTGCAGGACACCTACAGCCCGGCGCTGAACCTCGGCCTGAGCCGGGCGCTGGAAGGCTTTGATCTTGCCGGCGAGAAAATCCCCGACCTCGACGAACTGTTCCAGCGCTTGCCCAAAGCCCTGCGCCTGCGCGTCTTCGACGCCGCGCGAACCAGCGGCGTGACCTTCACCGTGTCCACCCCGGCGGAACAAGCGGCGCTGCAAGCCACGATCAAGGAAGTGCTGCGCGAACGCGACTACCTGAAAACCCTCAACCGCGAACGCAACCAGCTCACCCACAACAAAAACCGCCAGGGCCACAAAACCGCCCGGGCGGTGGAATTGCAGCAGGAAATCGTCCGCGTGCGCACGCAACTGGCGCTGTTCGAAGGCCGCCTCGCGGCAGCGTTAAGCCCGATTGATGAGGTGCCTGATCGCTCGGCGCGACTGTATGGCGCCACACCGGCGAAAGCGGGCGTGACGGTGGTGTTTCCGCCGGCGCAGCACCGGGAATTGCGCGGGTTGTTGGAGAATATTCGCGCGGGGGTGGCGGGGGTTTCGAAGGCGAGTCTGGTGCGGACGGAGGGGATGGGATTGTTGGTGGTGTTGGTGCAGGTGGTGAATTTGGTGGGAGCTTATCGAGAGGTGATGAAGCAGACTAGGGACAGGAAGAAACGGGCGGATTTTGTTGCTGCCGTAATCGCGACAGGCGCAGCCGGATTTACCGCTGCGCAAGGGCTTGCCGATACGGCGCTCAAGGCTCGAGGCGCGAGTCTTATTGCCAGCATGCAGGTTGAAGCGCTGCGACAGGTTCATGTGCAGATGGGGAAGTTGCATGTTGGGTTGGGGGCGTTTACTTATGTTCTGGGTTTGAGAACTTCGTTTGCCAGCTTCAGAATTAGCGATCGAAAGTGGCAAGATGCAATTCGTAGTGGCACTCAATTTGAGCAGAAAGCGGCTGCGGTGGCGACGTTGGGCGCCGCAGGTATAGTTGCAACTAACGGATATGGGGCGAGCAACACTTTTCACGCTTCTTTTAAAGTGTTGACTGCAGCGAACAGTTCGGCACGCGCAGCGGCGTGGGCTGCCGCTGGCACACGTCTTTCTACTGTATTTTTTCGCTTCAATCTCGCCGGTGCGTTGTTCACCGTGCTGGAATTCGTCGGAACGTGGCTATTCCATCGCTACAACCTCTCTGCCCACGATAAGTGGTTGAAAGTCACGCCCTGGAGCCGTGATGAAGAGATGCGCGGTGACCACTCCCTGGATGACTATCAAAATTATCTGGCGTTTTTGATACACGCTCCTTACGCCCAATCAGGACCTGATCCCAGTGACACCTGGCTGAAGACTTTATTATTTGGCGCCAAACCCAGTGATATTCATTTGGTTCTGCCGAGGCTGGCGCTAAACGATCTTCTGCCGCCGTTAAACGGTAAACCGAGTCAACGCTTGGGAATCGGTGCCCATCGACTTGTTGCACCGCTGCATGGTCGCGGTGTGCCGCAAGTGCGCAAGGAAGTCATCAGTGAGGAGATATTGAGCAGTCTGCGAATCGTGAAGTCATCGCCAGATGGTTTGGTGCTTTGTCTTCACTACCCCATCCGTCCTGATTCTGACTACACGCCTGCAAAGGAAACGCTCGAACTTGCCATATGTATCCAGACCGTCAATGGCAAAGGCGAGTCGGAGTCACGAACTCGTGTGATTCATATCGCCCCCCGGGATACCGGCCATTTTGCTGTAGTGGTTCCGGGTTCGGTCAAGGAGAACCCTCCGGTTCTACTGGTAGAAACTCACTATCTCGAATGGGCTGACCATGCTGAATAATCGCAGTAATCCTCTTTCCAGTTCGGAATATGAGGGGGTTAAAAAAGCGGGCGATATTGAGCCGTTCCCAAGCGGGAAGATTACCTATCTCGCACCGTTGCCATTACCTACATCAATGCCGCCTTACGGACCTCATATCGGAGCGTTCAATGACGGATACATGGACTTTGGTCTCGGCTCACTGGAGGTATTCCCATGGCAGCTAATTCTCGGCGCGACGACCGCAGGAACTTTTATGGTTCTCGTTTTAATTCCTTTATTTACGGGCTTGCTAGGGATTCTTTTTGGCTATGGAAACGAGGCGATTTGGGAATCAATGGTTGGTGTATTCGAAGTGGCGTTGGAAAATGAATTAATTTGCGGTCCCTTGATCTTGCTCATCGGTATTGGCGTCTGGCACCACCACCACAAAAAACGCCTCTCCCTAATTCCAACCCGCTTCAACCGCCAACGCCGCGAAGTCTGCTTCATGCCCGAGGGCGCCACCGAACCAGTCTTCATCCCATGGGAATCGCTGTCCGCGTGGATCATCGAAGCCAAAGGCGCCACCCAGTTTGGCATCCATCGCCAATACGGCATGGGCATCGGTTTCTACCAAGGTGAAACCCTCATAAGCCAGGAATTCCAATGCGCCGGCCTGGAGCTCGCGATCAGCCATTGGGAGGCGATTCGCGGTTACATGGAGTACGAAGTCAACGACCTCAAATCAATTCAGGATTTGCAGGATCTGCAAGGCCCGGACGACCCGCCCCACGAAGGCCTGCACACTTTTCGTAACGCCCGCGCGCGGATGCACCAGCAGATTCGTGAAGGCCGCCGCTCGCGGTTGTCGGGATTTTTTTGGTACCTGTATCACGTCATGACTTTATGGACGGTTCCCAACCGTTTGGTCGAATGGGAAGTGCGCCGTCTGGAAAGAATCGGCAAGCAGGCGCTGCCGGAAGTCATGCGTGCCTGGTCCGAGCCGCTGCCGAAAGAGCAATGGGCCAAGCCCAGCGAAGAGTTGCTGCGGCTGAGTGAACAAGTGCGGCGTATGCACAAGCGCCAGCCGCATCGGCCGATTACGCAGATTTTCGCTGAGGTTTGCAGGCGGGCTGAGTGCAGATGTTGAGCAGTTTTGCGGCCAGTGGATGGGAGGTTTTTTGCCTGCTTGAGCGCCTTCGCGAGCAGGCTCGCTCCCACAGGGGACCGCGTTGGATGCGGATGTTTCGGTTGATCTTGGCCAAAGTGGGAGACCCTCGGGGTGGTGGCCATTTTTCAGTTGTTGCTGCCGGGTCGGTCAAGGAAAACCCGATGGTTATGCTGGTTGAAACTCAATACCTCGAATGGGCTGACCATGCTGAATAATCGCAGTAATCCTCTTTCCAGTTCGGAATATGAGGGGGTTAAAAAAGCGGGCGATATTGAGCCGTTTCCTAGCGGGAAGATTACCTATCTCGCACCGTTGCCATTACCTACATCAATGCCGCCTTACGGACCTCATATCGGAGCGTTCAATGACGGATACATGGATTTTGGTCTCGGCTCACTGGAGGTATTCCCATGGCAGCTAATTTTCGGCGGAACGACCGCAGGCACTTTTATGGTGCTCGTTTTATTTCCTTTGTTCACGGGCTTGCTAGGAATTCTTTTTGGCTATGGGAACGAGGCAATTTGGGAATCAATGGTAGGTGTATTCGAAGTGGCATTGGAAAATGAGTTAATTTGCGGCCCCTTGACCCTGTTCATCGGCCTCGGCGTCTGGCACCACGTCCACAAAAAGCGCCTCTCCCTCATCCCAACCCGCTTCAACCGCCAACGCCGCGAAGTCTGCTTCATGCCCGAAGGCGCCATCGAGCCAGTCTTCGTCCCATGGGAATCGCTGTCTGCCTGGATCATCGAAGCCAAAGGCGCCACCCAGTTCGGCATCCACCGCCAATACGGCATGGGCATCGGTTTCTACCAAGGTGAAACCCTCATAAGCCAGGAATTCCAATGCGCCGGCCTGGAGCTCGCGATCAGCCATTGGGAGGCGATTCGCGGTTACATGGAGTACGAAGTCAACGACCTCAAGTCGATTCAGGACTTGCAGGATCTGCAAGGCCCGGACGACCCGCCCCACGAAGGGCTGCATACTTTCCGTAACGCTCGCGCGCGAATGCATCAGCAGATCCGTGACGGCCGCCGCTCGCGGTTGTCGGGATTTTTTTGGTACCTGTATCACGTCATGACTTTATGGACGATTCCCAATCGTCTGGTCGAATGGGAAGTGCGCCGTCTGGAAAGAATCGGCAAGCAGGCGCTGCCGGAAGTCTTGCGCGCATGGTCCGAGCCATTGCCGAAAGAGCAATGGGCCAAGCCCAGTGAAGAGCTGTTGCGACTAAGCGAACAAGTGCGGCGGATGCACAAGCGCCAGCCGCATCGGCCGATTACGCAGATTTTCGCTGAGTTTGGCAGGCGGGGCTGACTGGACGGTGCAGGCAGGTTCGATTGCTTTCGCGAGCGGGCTAGCTCCCACAGGAGACCACCGTACAAATGTGGGAGCGAGCCTGCTCGCGAGGGGGGCCGCTCGGTCAGCCCAAAAATCTGCGCGCTCGCGCTCTGCTAGAATCCGCCCCATTCATTGCCAGAGACTCTCCCATGAGCGAGCCGATTCGTCTGACCCAATACAGCCATGGCGCCGGTTGTGGCTGCAAGATTTCCCCACAGGTGCTGGAAGTGATCCTCGCCGGCAGCGGCGCACAGAACCTCGATCCGAAACTCTGGGTCGGCAACGCATCGCGCGATGACGCGGCGGTGTATGCGATCGATGCCGAGCGTGGTGTGGTGTCGACCACCGATTTCTTCATGCCGATTGTCGATGACCCGTTCGACTTCGGCCGCATTGCCGCAACCAACGCGATCAGCGACATCTACGCGATGGGCGGCGATCCGTTGATGGCGATCGCGATCCTCGGCTGGCCGGTGAATGTGCTGGCGCCGGAAGTGGCACGGGAAGTGATTCGTGGCGGTCGTTCGGTGTGCGACGCGGCGGGCATTCCGTTGGCGGGGGGGCATTCGATCGATGCGCCGGAGCCGATCTTCGGCCTCGCCGTCACCGGGCTTGTGGAAAAGCGCCACATGAAACGCAACGACACCGCCACCGCCGGTTGCCTGTTGTACCTGACCAAACCGTTGGGCATCGGCATCCTCACCACCGCCGAAAAGAAGGGCAAGTTGCGCGCCGCCGACGTCGGTGTCGCCCGCGACTGGATGTGCACCCTGAACAAGCCTGGCAGCCGCTTCGGCAAACTCGCCGGCGTCACCGCGATGACTGACGTCACCGGTTTCGGTCTGCTCGGGCATCTGGTGGAAATGGCCGACGGCAGCCAGTTGACCGCGCGCATCGCCTACGACCGCGTGCCGCGTCTGGACAGCGTCGAGTACTACCTCGATCAGGGCTGCGTGCCGGGCGGTACGCTGCGCAACTTCGACAGCTATTCGAGCAAGGTTGGCCGCGTGCAGGAGTTGCACAAACGCGTGCTGTGCGATCCGCAGACCAGCGGCGGTCTGCTGATTGCGGTCACGCCTGAAGGCAATGACGAGTTCCTCGGTCTCGCCGCTGAACTGGGTCTGAACCTTGAGCCGATCGGCGAACTGGTTGAGCGACAGACGAACGCGGTCGAGGTGATTTGATGCTCCGCGACTGCACCGACTACCGCGACATTTTCCTCAACGACCGGCCGATGATGGATGCCCGCGCGCCGGTCGAGTTTCACAAAGGCGCGTTCCCCGGCGTGGTCAATCTGCCGCTGATGAATGATCTGGAACGGCAGAAGATCGGCACCTGCTACAAGCAGCATGGCCAGCAGGCGGCAATCGAGCTGGGCCACCAACTGGTGTCCGGCTCGGTCAAGGCCGAGCGCATCCAGGCCTGGGCCGACTTCGCCCGGGCTCATCCCGATGGTTATCTGTACTGTTTTCGAGGTGGCTTGCGCTCGCAGATCACCCAGCAGTGGTTGCGCGACGAGGCGGGCATCGACTATCCGCGCGTCGGCGGCGGCTACAAGGCGATGCGCAGTTTTTTGATCGACACCCTTGAGCAAGCCATCGCGCAGTGTGATTTCGTTTTGCTCGGCGGCATGACCGGCACCGGCAAGACCGAAGTGCTGGTGCAGTTGCGCAACGGTGTGGATCTGGAAGGCCACGCCAACCATCGCGGCTCCAGTTTCGGCAAACGTGCCACCAGGCAGCCGTCGAACATCGATTTCGAGAATCGCCTGGCCATCGACTTTCTGAAGAAACGCGATGCCGGGATCGAGCAGTTTGTGCTCGAAGACGAGAGCCGTGTGGTCGGCAGTTGCGCCTTGCCGTTGCCGCTGTATCAGGGCATGCAGCAGTACCCGATGGTCTGGCTGGAGGATCGTTTCGAGGATCGCGTCGAACGGATCCTGCGTGATTACGTCATCGATCTGTCGGCGGAGTTTGCTTCGCTGCACGGTGAAAACGGTTTTGTCTTGTTTTCCGAACGTCTGCTGGAAAGCCTCAACAACGTACAGAAACGCCTCGGCGGTGAGCGCCATTCGCGGATGCTGGTGTTGATGGAGCAGGCGCTGGCCGAACAGGGCCGCAGCGGCACGGTGGAGCTGCATCGTGGCTGGATCGAGGGTTTGCTGCGTGAGTATTACGACCCGATGTATGTGTTCCAGCGCGAGAAGAAGGGCGGGCGGATCGAGTTTGCCGGAGAGCGGGGGGCGGTGATCGAGTATTTGCGTGCGAGGGTGAGCCAGAAGGCTTGAGGCGCAAGCGGCTGGCCTCTTCGCGAGCAGGCTCGCTCCCACAGTTGAAATGCGTTCCCCTGTGGGAGCGAGCCTGCTCGCGAAGACGCAAGATCAGGCGCTGCAAAACTCAGGTCGGGCAGGTGTCCTTACCGTTATCCAGCCCCTGTTTGTAGACATGGCTCTGCAAACTGGCCTTGCCGTTGTGCCACTTCAGGGTCAGTACATACAGCGAGTCGAAGTCATCGCCGGCCCAGTCATCGGTGATCTTCTGCCGCTCGCCCACTGCGTTGCCGGCGACCTTGTTGATCAGATCCGGCAGATAACCGTGAGACCAGGCGGTGTAGATCGTCGAGTTGTGGTACTTCTCGTCCAGCAGCTCGCGGGCCAGATCGCTGGTGTCGTTGGCGGAGAACTCGATGTTCACCGGCAGGCCGAGCTTGATCGCGGCCGGGCTGATGGTCATCAGCGGACGAATGTAGCTGTAGGAATTGTCCAGCTCGCCTTCCTCGACGTTGCGCGTCGGGTTGGCGGCGAATACGTAGTCGGCCTTGCCGAATTTTTCCGGCAGCAGCGTCGACAGGTCGATGGCGCGGTTCAGGCCCTGGCAGTTGAGCTGGCCGAGGCCGCCTTCGGGCTTTTCCGCGTGGCGCAGGAACACCAGCGTCTGCGTGCCGTCCGCCGGTTGTGCGCGGCTTTCGCTGGATTCGAGGGACAGAAACAGCGCGCTGACTGCCAGCAGGGAGGGCAGGGCCACGTACGCGCGATGTTTGAAGCGTTTGGCGAAACTCATCAGGTTCGTCATCAATTCGAGGGTTCTTCAGCAAAATCGGTTAAGGCTGACAAACCTTGGCACCGCGGGCTCCCAGCACCGGGTGTTTCCCTGTCATGAACAGCTTCCTCTGCGAGAAAGGCATAACTCAGAGTCCTGTAACGCCGTTTGGTTCGTTCCAGGCCAGTGCGCAGCACTCTAGCGGCAACCTTTGCGGGCATGCAGGCAGGTTAGCGACAGGATGTTACGGTTCGTGTAGGCGCAGCGGCAGGCCTACTTTATGATCGGTTTTCAATTTGTGACTGGATGCTTCCAATGACCGATCTGTCTGCATTCCCGATTACTCAGAAATGGCCGGCGCAGTACCCGGACTGGATTCAGCTCTACTCCCTGCCGACCCCCAACGGCGTCAAAGTGTCGATCATGCTCGAAGAGATCGGCCTGCCGTACGAGCCGCACCGCGTCGGTTTCGACACCAACGACCAGACTTCGGCAGAGTTTCTTTCGCTGAATCCGAACAACAAGATCCCGGCGATCCTCGACCCGCATGGCCCGGAAGACAAACCGCTGCCGCTGTTCGAATCCGGCGCGATCCTGATTTATCTGGCCGACAAGAGCGGCCAGTTGCTCGCTCAGGAAGGCGCGCTGCGCTACGAGACCATCCAATGGCTGATGTGGCAGATGGGCGGCATCGGCCCGATGTTCGGCCAGCTCGGTTTCTTCAATAAATTCGCCGGCAAGGATTACGAGGACAAGCGTCCGCGCGATCGTTATGTCGAGGAGAGCAAACGCCTGCTGAACGTGCTCAACACCCGCCTCGAGGGTCGCGACTGGATCATGGGCGAGCGTTACACCATCGCCGATATCGCCACGTTCCCGTGGGTGCGCAATCTGCTTGGCTTCTATGAGGCCGGGGATCTGGTCGGGATTCAGAGTTTCCCCAATGTCACCCGAGTGCTGGAGCGGTTCCTCGCGCGTCCGGCGGTCATTCGTGGCCTGACCATCCCGTCCTGACCCAACACAGTCGCCACTGTGGGAGCGAGCCTGCTCGCGAAAGCGTCGTATCAGACACCATTTTCGTGTCTGATCCAGCGCATTCGCGAGCAGGCTCGCTCCCACAGGGGGAAATGCGCGATCAGCAGCAGGATTATTACAAGCCCGGTAACGCTCTCTTGATTGATCCAGGTTTGTCCCGCACCCGCCGCAAGGCATAAGCTTCGCCCCCTACGACTTTCGTCTCATCCGCTGTTTTCAGGAAAGGCCCCATGTCCAGTCAGTTCCCCGAAGCACGTCCCCGCCGTCTGCGCCGCAATGCGAGCCTGCGCAGTCTGTTCCAGGAAACCGAGTTCAGCCTGAACGATCTGGTCCTGCCGATCTTCGTCGAGGAAGAGATCGACGACTTCGTGCCGATCACCAGCATGCCCGGCGTGCAGCGCATTCCCGAGCGCAAACTGGCCAGCGAAATCGAGCGCTATGCCCGTGCCGGCATCAAGTCGGTGATGACTTTTGGCGTGTCCCATCATCTCGATGCCAACGGCAGCGACACCTGGCGCGAAGACGGGCTGGTGTCGCGCATGTCGCGCATTGCCAAGGACGCCGTGCCGGAAATGATCGTGATGTCCGACACTTGCTTCTGCGAATACACCGATCACGGCCATTGCGGCGTGATGCACAACCACGAGGTCGACAACGACCAGACCCTGATCAATCTCGGCAAACAAGCCGTGGCCGCCGCCCGCGCCGGGGCTGACGTGATCGCACCGTCGGCAGCAATGGACGGCCAGGTGCGCGCGATTCGCCAAGCGCTCGACGCTGCCGGCTTCACGCAGATTCCGATCATGGCCTACTCGACCAAATTCGCTTCGGCACTCTACGGCCCGTTCCGCGAGGCCGGCGGCAGCGCGCTCAAGGGCGATCGCAAAAGCTATCAGATGAACCCGATGAATCGCCGCGAGGCCCTACGCGAATCGCTGCTCGATGAGCAGGAAGGTGCCGATGCGCTGATGGTCAAACCGGCCGGCGCCTACCTCGACATCATCCGCGACATCCGCCAGGCCTCGAACCTGCCATTGGCGGCGTATCAGGTCAGCGGCGAGTACGCGATGATCAAGTTCGGCGCCCAGGCCGGTGCGATCGATGAGGATCGCGTGGTCCGCGAAAGCCTTGGCGCAATCAAGCGTGCGGGGGCGGATCTGATCTTCACTTACTTTGCGATGGATCTGGCACTCGCCGGGATCTAAGCCGCACGTCGTACCCTGTGGCAGCGAGCCTGCTCGCGAAGCGTCCGGTCAAACACCACAAAAACCAGAAAGGCCCCGCAACCGTGAAGCTGCGGGGCCTTTTTTACGACGCAATGACGCTTAGAAGTCGATCGTCCCCGACAACTTCGCCACTCGCGGTTCGCCCTGGGTCAGGTAGCCGCCCTGTGCCGATTCCCAGTACTTCTTGTTCGCCACGTTCTCGACGCCGAACCGCACGGTCACGTCCTTCTCCGACACCTTGAACGCATAACGCGCGCCGGCATCGAAGCGGTTCCAGGTTGGCAGGCTGAGGTTATTCGCTGCGTCGGCGTATTGCCCGCCGGTGCGCAGCATCCGCGCGTTCAGCGCAACGCCTTGCAGGCCCGGCACGTCCCAATCCACGCCAGCGTTGAACTGGAAGGTCGGTACGCCGATGGCGTGGTTACCGTCGTTGGCGCCATTGAGGGTGTTTTTCAGTTCAGTGTCCATCAGCGTCAGGCCGCTGATCAGGCGCAGGCCGTCGATCGGCTCGCCGAACACGTTCATCTCCACGCCTTTGTTGATCTGCTCGCCTTCGCGCACGTAACGAGCAGTATCAGCATCGATGATTTCTGAATAGCCGTCGCTCGGCTGCTCGATGCGATAAAACCCCAGGCTCGCTCCGTAAGTGCCCATGTCGACCTTTACTCCGAGCTCGGTCTGCTTGGAGCGCGCGGGTGCGTAGACTTCGTTGCCGTTTATCACTTCACGAGAGCCTGAGTTAGTAGGAGATGTCGGCCCTTGGGCCAAGCCCTCAATATGGTTAGCGTAGAACGACACGTGCTCCCACGGCTTGAATACGATGCCGTATACCGGCGTGGTGATCGACTCGTCGTAGCTCGACTTGCGGCTGCCGCTGCCATAACTGGCATAGTTATAGCCTTGCACGATCAATTGTTGGCGACGCAGACCAGCGGTGACTAATAGGCGATCATCGAAGAAACCGAAGGTGTCAGATATTGCGACGCTGCGGTTGAATGTCTTGCCGACAATGCCCGGATCATCAAGGTCCCCGCCGACAGTCCCGGTTATAGGTGCCGGGGCTTGAATTGGGTGATAAATATTGTTTGCGGTTTGTCTTCTATCAAAATCATAAGCACTGCGCTGCTCGGCCCAGATCCCGGTCAGGCCGAAATTCAGCTTGTGGCTGACCGGGCCGGTGTTGAACTTGCCATTGAGACCGGCCATGACGCTGGTGTTGTCCTCGTCATGCGGGACGAACGAGCCAGTGGTGAACGACGCGCCGCTGTTGCCGACCAGCGTGGTCGAGTTATAGCGCCCGACTTCACGGGTGTGCTTGGCGCCACCGGCGGCATAAGCGGTCCAGTTGTCGTTGAGGTCGTACTCGGCGCGGAGCATGCCGAAGGTGTCTTCGATGTCGGTGTAACCCCATTTCGGCGCGTAGTTGGTGTCCGCCGATGGCGCATCCGGGATGTGCGTGGCGGTGCCGAGGTTGACCGAGCTGCGGCCACCGTTGACGCGTTCCTTCTGATAGGCAAAGTCGCCGGAAACCCGCAGCGCATCGCCGCGATAATCCAGACCGATGGCGAACAGTTTCGAGCGCTGGTTCTCGTGATCGATACCGGTGTCGCCTTCGCGCTGCGACAGGTTGACCCGCGCGCCGAAGCGGTTGTCTTCACCGAAACGCTGGCCGATATCGAAGTGATGACCGATGCGGCCTTCGCTGTTGATGTCGGTGGTGTAACGGCGCAGCGGCACGTCGCCGGCGCGCTTGGGTTGCAGGTTGACGCCGCCGCCGATGCCGGAACCGGTCGGGGTCACGCCGTTGATGAAAGCGTTGGGGCCTTTGAACACTTCCACGCGCTCCAGCGCATCGGTGGAAATGATCTGCCGGGGCAATACGCCGTACAGGCCGTTATAGGAAATATCATCGCCATTGAGCGGCAGGCCGCGAATCATGAAGACCTGCGCCTGGTTGGAGAAGCCTGAGGCCTGGCGCACGGAAGAATCGTTGAGCAGCACGTCGGCGACGTTTTCCGCCTGCTGATCCTGGATCAATTGCTCGGTGTAGGACGCTGCGCTGAACGGCACGTCCATCATGTCCTGATTGCCGAGCACGCCCAACTGGCCGCCGCGCGCGACCTGACCGCCAGCGTAGACCGGGGGCAGGGCGTTGGGCGCAGGCGCCTGGGCATTGACGTTGACGTCGTCGAGCACCAGCGCTTTGCTGTTTTGTTCAGCAGCGTGAGCGGTGACGGTCAGGGAGCACAGCAGGGCAAGCAAAGTCGGGCGAAATGGAGCGCCGAGTCGAGCTGAAGCGGGCATGTCGGATACCTGGAGGCGAACGGCCAATGAAAAAAAGGGCGGCGCGGAACTCCTTGCGCTAATGCGACTCCAGGCGCGAATGATAGGGTTTCGCAGTAACGTTTTGCAATCAGTTTGTCATCAGCGTGTAGGAGCTGCCGAAGGCTGCGATCTTTTGAGCTTGATCTTGATCTGATCTGCAAAAAGCAAGATCAAAAGATCGCAGCCTGCGGCAGCTCCTACGGGGGTTGTGTATGGTGTTGTGGCTAATTTGATTGGATGGAGCAACATGCGATTACTCATTACTCTCGGCGCCGTGCTGCTGCTCGCCGGTTGCGCCAGCCAGCGCAGCAACGAACCTGCGCCGCGTCCGCCGGCTGAAGTGAAGGCGGAAATCGTTCGGCTGTTGCCGGCGAAAACTGCCGACCGTCAGGGCTGGGCCACGGACATCTACGCCGCGTTCGCCGCGCAAGGCATCAACACCACCACGCAGAATCTGTGTTCGGTACTGGCCGTGGCCGAGCAGGAATCGACTTTCCAGGCCGACCCGACGGTGCCCGGCCTGGGCAAGATCGCCCGCGACGAAATCGATCGCCGCGCCGCCAAGGTGCACATCCCCAGCCTGCTGGTCAGCGGCGCCCTGCAAGTGCGCTCGCCCAACGGCAAGAGCTACAGTGAACGCCTGAATGCGGCGCGCAGTGAGAAAGAGCTGAGCGCGATTTTCGACGACTTCATCGGCATGGTGCCGATGGGCCGCACGCTGTTCGGCGGCTTCAACCCGGTGCACACCGGCGGGCCGATGCAGGTCAGCATCGAATTCGCTGAAGAGCACGCCAAGGATTACCCGTACCCGGTGGACGGCACGATTCGTCGTGAAGTGTTCAGCCGGCGCGGCGGCATGTATTTCGGCATCGCCCATTTGCTCGGTTATCCGGTGAGTTACCGTGAGCCGTTGTATCGTTTCGCCGATTTCAACGCCGGCTGGTACGCCAGTCGCAATGCCGCGTTTCAGAATGCGGTCAGCCGCGCTTCCGGCATCCCGCTGACCCTGGACGGCGACCTGATTCGCTACGACTCGATCATGCCCGGCAGTACCGAACTGGCGGTGCGCACCCTCGGCAAGTCGCTGGGCATGCGCAACCCGACGATTCGCGATCAATTGGAGAAAGGCAAAACCCTGGAATTCGAAGAGACCAAACTTTATCAGCGCGTGTTCGAGCTGGCGGAGCGGGCCGAAGGCAAGGCGTTACCGCGCGCGGTATTGCCGGGGATTGTGCTGCAGAGTCCGAAGATCACCCGCAAACTCACTACAGCCTGGTTCGCCAAGCGCGTGGACGAGCGCTACAAGCGCTGCATGGCCAAGGCCGGATAAAACACGCAGACATAAAAAACCCGGCTGCGGGAGCCGGGTTTCTCTGCGGTGTTGCGCTTGCAGTCATGCATCAGGCAACACGGCGTTCGATCAGCCGATCCGAACCACCTTCGGCAACGCGGCGTTCGATCAGACGATCCGAACCGCCTTCGGCAACGCGGCGTTCGATCAGACGATCAGAACCACCTTCGGCTACACGGCGTTCGATCAGACGATCCGAGCCACCTTCAGCAACACGGCGCTCGATCAGACGGTCCGAACCACCTTCGGCAACACGGCGTTCGATCAGACGATCCGAGCCGCCTTCAGCAACACGGCGTTCGATCAGACGATCCGAACCGCCTTCAGCCAGACGGCTTTCGATCAGCTTGTCCGAACCGCCTTCGGCGATCATGGTGTGCGCCGGGGTGGCGGCGAAAGCGTTAACTGCGAAAACCGAGAAAGCGATGCTGAGAAGAGTCTTGCGTTTCATGATGGTGTGCTCCGGGGTGTTATTGGTTGGTATGGAGCTGATGTTACGCCCGGAATTTTTTATGAGAACTTCATTGCCGTGATGGTGAACATCGACGTCGATGATGGTTGATGTAGGAGCTGCCGAAGGCTCGGGCCGCGATCGGACGATCTTTTGATCTTGATTCTAAGAAAAATCAAAAGATCGCAGCCTTCGGCAGCTCCTACAGGGGACATTACAAGACTTTGACCGCACGCCCGATCGCCTGAATCGGCCCGGTCGGTTTGCCAATCGGCGAGCCATTGGCGCCTTCCAGCGTCAGCTCAAACAGCTGGTTCGGCTGCAACGGCGGCAGTTTGTCCAGCGGCACCGACAACGCCTGCCCCGGCTTGACCAAGCCCAATGACACCGGTCCCGACCAGCCGTCAGCCTTGGTCCAGAACTCCAGCGCCTTGTCCGCCGGCACCTCGACCACCCCTAGCGGAATCAACTGGATCTCGCGCGCATTGCTCGCCTGAATCACCCATCCCGGCGCCTTGTCCTGCGGCGCCACCAGCACCACCAGATAACTCGGTTTCGGCGCAGTCTGCGTCAGCAGCATCGTGCCGAGGATCAACGTCGCCGCCAGCCCGGCCGCGCTCAAGCCGCGCCACAGCGGCAGCAGATTCCACCACGAGGTTAGCGGTTTCTTCACCGTCAGCCGTTCGAGACTGCGTTCGATACGAGGCCATAACTGCGCCGAGGGTTGCTGAGGTTCGGCCAGATCGGTCAGCTCCAGCAGACGTCGCTCCCATGCGTCGACTGCCGCCCGCAACTCAGGATCGTTCGGCAGGCGCCGTTGCACCTCGATGCGCTGCTCGAACGACAAGGTGCCGAGCACGTATTCACCGGCCAGTTCATCCCGTTCCTGCGCTGATTCGCCGGTCATCCCATGCACTCCCGCAAAGCATTGAGGCTGCGCTTGATCCACGCTTTGACCGTGCCCAGCGGCGTGTCGAGGCGTGCGGAAATCTGCGCGTGGCTGTAACCGTCGACGTAGGCATGGAGGATGCAGCTGCGGCGCTGCGGTTCCAGTTGTTCGAGGCAGCGATGAATGCGCGCCGAGTGAACATCGACCGCCTCATCAGGCGCCGCTGCCTCATGTTCTTCGCTGAACGGCGTTTCCCGACTTTGTTTGCGCAGCTGATTCAACGCCAGATGCCGGGTCACGCTGAACATCCAGCCCCGCGCCGAGCCGCGCGCCGGGTCGAAGCCGGCGGCGCCGTTCCAGATCTTGATGAATGCCTCATGCACGATATCCTCCGCCAGCGCCGTATCGCGCACCAGCCGCTTGGCCACACCGAGCAGGCGCGGGCCTTCCTGCACATACAAATCGCGCAAAGCCGCGCGCTCGCCCCGGGCACAGGCGGCGAGGCGGGCTTCGTAATCGAAAACGGATTCGGCTAAAGGCATGGGGTGCAATCTAGCTCACATTTCCCAAACATCCAGACGCATTGTTCCCTGTGGGAGCGAGCAGGCTCGCTCCCACAGGATTGTGCACTGCTTCCGAATATCAGTTCGCCGCCCAGAAAATATAATCCGCCTGGTACTTCACCACTTCCTGCTTGCCCTTGTTCGCCATGGTGCACTCACTGCCCGGCGCGACGCCGCCCTTGAGCGCGACACGCTGGATGTAGCTGACCCCGGTCATCGCGCCTTTGCCCTCGGCCGGGTTGGCCTTGACCAGTTGATAGGGCAGGTTGCCCGGGCTCGACGGTGCCACGGCGAGTTGTGTGCCGGTGACTTTCGAACCGTCCTTGGCTTGCCACGTCGCTGGCGGGCCGAAATAGGTGCCGACCTGTTTGCCGCTGCGATCATTGAGCACCGCTTTCGGGCCGACAAAGGTCCATTCGGTCTGCCCGGCCATATTGGGCTTGTCGCGGCATTCGTAGGTGATCTCGCCAACCCCGGTGGTTTCCAGGGCAATCTTGTGCCCGTCCGGCACCTTGATCGCGTCGGGATAACTGCTCTGGGCGAAGGTGGTCGCGGTGAAAGCGAGCAAACCGGTGAAGCCAATCAGCTGGGTGATGTTCATCCGATGATTCTCCGAAAAGGGTAGGGCGCTGACAGCACCAGAGTGGGCTGTTACAGGGACTACCCGTGGCGGAGGCGATTGGATGCAGTGCCGGAAAAATAAATTTCAAACACGAAGATCAAACCTGTGGGAGCGAGCCTGCTCCGGGCGGCGTTCCGACGAAAGCGTCGGGTCAGTCAGCACTTATGTGACTGACGCAGCGCATTCGCGAGCAGGCTCGCTCCCACAAGGCTCTCTGTAAGGCTTGAGGCCCGAGGCTTTCAGTAACTCTTGGGTATACGGATGTTTCGGCGCAGCGAAAATCTCCCGCGACGAGCCTTGTTCAACCACCTTGCCGTCCTTGATCACCATCAAGTCATGCGCCAGCGCATGTACCACCGCCAGATCATGGCTGATGAACAGATAGGTCAGCCCATGCCTGATCTGTAACTGGCGCAGCAACTCCACCACTTGCTTCTGCACCGTGCGATCCAGCGCCGACGTCGGTTCGTCGAGCAGGATCAGCGCCGGTTCCAGCACCAGTGCGCGGGCGATGGAGATGCGCTGGCGCTGGCCGCCGGAAAACTCGTGGGGGTAACGATGGCGGCTTTGCGGGTCGAGGCCGACTTCCTCCAGCACGCGAATCACCGCTGCCTCGCGCTCGGCCTCGCTGCCGATGCCGTGGGTCAGCAAGCCTTCGGCAATGATCTGCTGCACCGACATGCGTGGGCTGAGGCTGCCGAACGGGTCCTGAAACACCACCTGAATCTGCCGGCGCAGCGGGCGCATCAGGCGCTGATTGAGCAGGCTCAACTGCTTGTTGCCGAAACGGATATTGCCCTCTGATTCGACCAGTCGCAGGATCGCCTGGCCCAGCGTCGACTTGCCCGAACCCGACTCGCCGACGATGCCCAATGTCTTGCCGCGTTGCAGGGTGAAACTGACCCCGTCTACCGCTTTGATGTAATCCTGCTGACGGCTGAAGAGTTTTTTCGGCAGGGGAAACCACACCTTCAAATCATCCACTTCCAGCAGGTTGTGCTCGTACTCACTGGGCACTGGCGCGCCGCTCGGTTCAGCCTCGATCAACAAGCGGCTGTAAGGATGCTGCGGCGCCTGGAATAGCGTCTCGCAATCGGCCTGTTCAACGATCTCGCCTTGACGCATTACGCACACACGCTGAGCGATCCGGCGCACCAGATTGAGGTCGTGGCTGATCAGCAACAGCGACATGCCGAGGCGCTGCTGCAACTCGATCAGCAGTTCAAGAATCTTCTGCTGTACGGTCACGTCCAGCGCCGTGGTCGGCTCATCGGCAATCAACAGTTCCGGCTCGTTGGCCAACGCCATGGCGATCATTACCCGTTGCCGCTGACCACCGGAAAGCTGATGCGGATAGGCTTTGAGTCGCTGCAACGGCTGGCGAATACCCACCAGCTCCAATAGCTCCAGCGTCCGCGCGCGGGCGGCGCGGCCCTTGAGGCCCTTGTGGATTTCCAGCACTTCGCTGATTTGCTTTTCCACCGTGTGCAGTGGGTTCAACGAAGTCATCGGCTCCTGGAAAATCATCGCAATGCGATTGCCGCGCAAACCACGCATCTGCTGTTCGCTGGCGTGCAGCAAATCCACGCCGTTGTAGCGAATCGCGCCGCTGCTGCTGACGCTCTTGCCAGGCAGCAGGCGCAGGATTGAATGCGCCGTCACCGACTTGCCCGAGCCGGACTCGCCGACCAGCGCCAGACATTCGCCACGGCGAATATCGAGGTTCACACCGTGCACCACTTCTTGCCCTGCGAAGGCGACGCGCAGGTCGCGGATCTCGATTAAATGGTCTTGCATGTCAGCTCCTCGGATCAAAGGCATCTCGGCACGCTTCACCGATGAAAACCAACAAAGACAGGATCAGCGCCAAGGCAAAAAACGCTGTCAGCCCCAGCCACGGTGCCTGCAGATTGCGTTTGGCCTGGCCGATCAACTCGCCCAGCGACGCGGTGCCGGCGGGCATGCCGAAGCCGAGGAAATCCAGCGCGGTCAGGGTGGCGATGGCGCCGGTGAGAATGAACGGCAGGTAGGTGAGGGTGGAAGTCATGGCGTTGGGCAGAATGTGCCGGCGCATCAGTTCGCTGTCGGTCAGGCCCAGCGCCCGCGCGGCTTTCACGTATTCGAGATTGCGTCCACGGAGGAACTCGGCGCGCACCACGTCGACCAGCGCCAGCCAGGAAAACAGCGCCATGATCCCCAGCAGCCACCAGAAACTCGGCGAGACGAAGCCGGACAGAATGATCAGCAGATACAGCACCGGCAGCCCCGACCAGATTTCCAGTACGCGCTGCCCGAGCAAGTCGACCCAGCCGCCGTAGTAGCCCTGCAAGGCCCCGGCGACAATGCCGATCAACGCGCTGATGGCGGTGAGGATCAGCGCGAACAGAATCGAGATCCGCGTGCCGAAAATAACCCGCGCCAGAACATCGCGGGCCTGATCATCGGTGCCCAGCCAATTGCTCGATGACGGCGGGCTGGGCGCCGGTTCGGTGAGGTCGTAGTTGACCGTGTCGTAGCTGAACGGGATCGGCGGAAACAGCATCCAGCCGCCCTGATCCTCGATCAGCTTGTGCACGTAACTGCTGGCGTAATCCGGTTGAAACGGCAGCTCGCCGCCGAAATCGGTTTCCAGGTAATCGCTGAGGATCGGAAAGTAAAAAGCGTCGTGGTAGCGGATCACCAGCGGCTTGTCGTTGGCGATCAGCTCGCCACCGAGGCAGATCAGGCACAGGCCGATGAACAGCCACAGTGACCAGCGCCCACGGCGGTTGGCCTTGAATTGCGCGACGCGGCGCTGGCCCAGAGGCGACAGTGTGAACATCAGGCAGTCCTCGCCGAGAAATCGATGCGCGGGTCGAGCAGGGTGTAGCAGAGGTCGCCGATCAGCTTGATCAGCAGGCCGAACAGGGTGAACAGAAACAGCGCGCCGAACACCACCGGATAGTCGCGCGACACCGCCGCTTCGTAGCTCATGCGCCCGAGGCCGTCGAGATTGAAGATGGTTTCGATCAGCAGGGAGCCGGCGAAAAACACTTCGATCAGCGCCGACGGCACACCGGCCACCACCAGCAGCATGGCGTTGCGAAACACGTGGCCGTACAGCACGCGCCGCTCTGTCAGGCCCTTGGCTCGTGCGGTAATCACGTACTGCCGGCTGATCTCGTTGAGAAAGCTGTTTTTGGTCAGGATCGTCAGCGTGGCAAAGCCGCCGATCACCAGCGCCGTGACTGGCAGTACGAGGTGCCAGAGGTAGTCGCCGACCTTGCCCAATGTGCTGAGGCTGTCGAAGTTGTCCGACACCAGTCCCTGCACCGGAAACCAGTTGACGTAGCTGCCCCCGGCGAACACCACGATCAACAGAATGGCGAAGAGAAACGCTGGCATCGCATAACCGACGATGATCGCGGTGCTGCTCCAGACATCGAAGGCGCTGCCGTTCCTGATTGCCTTGCGAATGCCCAGCGGGATTGAAATCAGGTAGGTGATCAGCGTCGCCCACAAGCCCAGCGACAACGACACCGGCAGCTTTTGCACGATCAGGTCGGTGACCTTGGCGCCGCGGAAGAAGCTGTTGCCCAGATCCAGTTGTGCGTAGTTTTTCAGCAGCAACCACAGGCGTTCGTGCAGCGGTTTGTCGAAGCCGTAATGGCGTTTGATTTCCTCGATCAGCGCCGGGTCCAGCCCACGGCTGCTGCGCCCGGCACCGCCGACCGCCGCGACTTCGCCGCCACCGCCCATGCTGTGCCCGCCAAAGCCTTGCAGGCGGGCGATGGCTTGTTCCACCGGGCCGCCGGGCGCGGCCTGCACGATAAGAAAATTCACCACCAGAATGCACAACAGCGTGGGGATGATCAGCAGCAAACGGCGACTCAGATAACGCAGCATGTCACTGGCCTCCCGCAAGCTGAGCGCTCATCTGCTGCGTCGTCAGCGGCTTGGCCGAGACTTCCCACCAGGTGTTGAGGCCTTCGTCATACGAAGGTTGCACGGCTGGCATGCCGAAGCGGTTCTGATACACCGTCGGCGTGCCTTTGGAGTAGTAGTTGGGAATCATGTAGTAACCCCATTGCAGCACCCGGTCGAGGGCGCGGGCGTAATGCACCATGGCTTCGCGGCTGTTGGCCTGGACCAGCCCGTCGAGCAGTTGATCGACCGCCGGATCGGCCAGCACCATCGCGTTCGAGCTGCCGACTTGCGTGGCACTTTGCGAGCCGTACAGGCTGTACAACTCGCGGCCCGGGGAGACGATCGGATCGCCACTGCGCGGGAAAGCGCAGACGATCATGTCGTAATCGCGAGCGTTGAGGCGGTTGATGTATTGCGCTGAATCGATGCGGCGCAGATTGAGCGTGATGCCGATCTGCGCGAGGGTGCGTTTGAACGGCAGCAGCATGCGATCGAAGCCGCCCTGGCCATCGAGAAAGGTGAATTCCAGCGGCTCGCCGGCGGCGTTGACCAGACGATTGTTTTTCGCCGTCCAACCGGCTTCGCCGAGCAGTTTCAGCGCTTGCAATTGCTTGTCGCGGATGTAGCCGCTGCCATCGGTTTTCGGCGCTTCATAGACCGTGGTGAACACCTCGTCAGGAACCTTGCCGCGCAACGGTTCGAGGATCTTCAATTCCTCGGCATCGGGCAGGGCGCTGGCGGCCATTTCACTCTTGGGCCAGAAGCTGTTCTGACGCACGTAGAAGCCGCGCATCATCTGTTTGTTGGTCCACTCGAAATCCCAGAGCAGGCTGATCGCCTCGCGCACGCGGCGGTCCTGGAAGATGGGGTTTTGCAGGTTGAACACAAAACCTTGGGCGGCGGTGGGTTTGTGCGGCGCCAGAATGGCTTTTTGCAAGCGCCCGTCGCGCAGGGCCGGGCTGTCGTAGCCAACCACGTAACCCGAGGAAGAAAACTCGCGGTTGTAGTCGAACGCACCGGCCTGCAGCAGTTGGCGAGCGACGTCGGTGTCGCCGTAGAAATTCACCGTCAGGCTGTCGAAGTTGTACATGCCGCGACTGACCGGCAGGTCCTTGCCCCACCAGTCCGGGTCACGCTGGAAACTGATGCTGCGCCCGGCGTCGACCTTGCTCACCCGGTACGGCCCGCTGCCCAGCGGTGGCTCGAAGCCGCCGCCATTGGCGAAGTCGCGGGTTTTCCACCAGTGCTCGGGCAGCACCCGCAGCGTCGCCAGATCCAGTGCAAGGGTGCGATTGAGGTTGTTCTTGAAGGTGAAACGGACCTGGCGTGGACCTTCGACCAGCACGTCCTGCACGTCGGCGTATTGCTGGCGGTAACTCAGGCTGCCCTTGGTCATCAGCAGGTTGAAGGTGTAGCGCACGTCTTCGGCGGTGATCGGCGTGCCGTCGGCAAAGCGTGCCTTGGGGTTGAGGGTGAAGCGCACCCACAAACCCTCCGGATCGCGCTCGATCTGCTGCGCAACCAGAGCGTAAACCGTGTAGGGCTCATCCAGCGAACGGAACGCCAGCGGCGCGTAGACCCAGTCATTGACCTGCACCACGGAAATGCCCTGATCGGCATACGGCGTGATGTAGTTGTACTGACCGATCTCCATCGACGCACGGCTGAGCGAACCGCCCTTGGGCGCGTCGGGGTTAACAAAATCGAAATGCTTGAAGCCGGCCGGATACTTCGGCGCCTCGCCGTACACCGTCAGCGCGTGACTGCCGGCGGCCAGTGCCGAAGTGCCGGAGCACAGCAGCGCACTGCCGAGCATCAGGCCAGCCATGTTGCGCAAAAAACTCATGAAGTCACCCTTGAAATCCCTGAAGGAACCCGGACCCCCGGTGGGAGCGAGCCCTTGTGGCGAGGGGATTTATCCCCGATCGGCTGCGCAGCAGTCGCAAGATCAATACATGCGGTACTTCTGATGCTCCGCGTCGGCAGGTCTTGGGGGCGCTTCGCACCCCATCGGGGATAAATCCCCTCACCACAAAGGCTCGCGCCCACAGAGGGATGCGTTTTATTTGGGGTTAGAAGTGGTAAGTCATGCGCGCAAACAATGTCCGGCCCAGCGGGTCGGTGTAGCGCGGGTCATAGCCGCTCTGGAAGTTGTAGGCCTGGTTGGAGAACGGCGGGTTGCGATCGAACACGTTCTTCATCCCGGCATCGACATCGAGCACCTTGTTGAAGGTGTAACCGGCCGACAGATCCCACACCGAATACGAGGCCACGCGCGAATGGGTGTCGCGGTCATAGTCGTTGTAACCGGTGGTGAAGCGGTTGGTCAGCGCTGCTCGCGCCGCACCCAGGCTCCAGCTGCCGGTGAGGTTGTGCTTCCAGCGCGCGATCACGCCGTCACCCTGAAAGTCGCCGACCTTGTCGGTGAACGGGCCTTTGATGGTGCTCTGGAAGTCGTACTCGTCGACATAGGTGCCTTGCAGGCCGAGGCCGAACTGACCGTACGGCGTGTTCGGAAAGCGATAGTCGAGCGACACGTCGACACCGTTGGTCTCGACGATGCCGAGGTTGGCGTTGCCGGTGACGATGTAGTTGAGCGTGCCGTCGGCGTTGCGCACGAAACGGTCCGGATAGGCGCCGGCCTGATCGAACACGGTGGATTCCGGGAACGGCTGGATCTGGTTGGAGATGTGAATCCACCAGAAATCCAGACCCACCGAGAGGTTGCTGATCGGCTGGTAGACGAAGCCCAACGTCACGTTGCGCGCCTTCTCCGGGGCCAGATCCTCGTTGCCGCCAATCTGGTTGAGGAATTGCTGACCGCAATCACGCCCGCCGTTACCGCCCGGTTGCACCACACCGCCGGTACACAGCACGGGATCGTTGTAGAAACCCTGGGTGAAGGTGATGCTGCGCGGCGAATACAGCTCGTACAGCGATGGCGCGCGGAACCCTTCGCTGTAGGCGCCGCGCACTACCAGCTCTTTCAACGGCTGATAACGGAACGAGTATTTCGGGTTGGTGGTGCTGCCGAAGTCGCTGTATTTGTCGTGGCGCACAGCGGCGGACAATTCAAGGCTGTCGAGCACCGGCACGTTGAGTTCGGCATAGGCGGCCTTGACGCTGCGATCGCCCTCGACGCTGCCGGCCGGGTCGATGCCGAGGCTCTGGATGTCGCCGGCGAACGACTCGAAGTCCTGATGAAATTTCTCCTTGCGGTACTCGCCGCCCAGCGCCAGACCGGACGGACCTGCGCCGAACCAGTCGCCGATTTCACGGCTGACGCGGCCATCGAAACCGGCGACGCGGCCCACGGCGGTGGAGTAGGCGCCGTGGTACGCGGCGGCATCGATGTACTGCTGGCCGGCAGCGGTCTGCGGGCCGAACGGGTTGAGCAGACCGCTGGCCAGCCCGTCAATCATCGCCTGGTCGCTGACATAACCACTGGTGACGCTGGAGACGATTTTGTTCTGGTTGTACGAGGCGCCGACGTTGTAATCCCAGCCGCCGACCAGACCGTCGAAGCTCAGCAGAAAACGCTGGCTGGTGTTCTGGTCTTTCGATTCACGCGGGCCGGCAGCGGTTTCACGCCAGTTGACGTCCACCGGCTGCGTCGGATCGAGGGCGAAATCGGTCGGCGCCGGGGTGATGCCGTTGCCGGGGTAGTAGGGCGAGGAAGAATCCAGGCTCAGACCAGTCAGTGGCGCCGGGCCGACGGCGACGGCGTTGTTGTTGCGCGACCAGAAATATTCGAGGTTGGCGTTGTGATCATCGCCGAGCTTGGCAGTGGTCTTGCCGAAGAACGAGGTCTTCTCGGTCTGTGGCACCAGGTCGATGAATTCACGGGTGCTGAAGCGGCACAAGCCGTCGCGGGCGATCAGGTTGGGGCCGTTGCAGTTGCTGTTGGCCAACGGGTTGGTGGCGTTGCCGTTCTGGCTGTAGTTGCCGGGGAACGCGGTGCCGGAGGTCTGATCGAGACCGCGACCGGGCGCGTAGTCGGTGGCGAAGGAGCGGTCGTTGGCGTCGAGGTTCTGCTGCTTGTTGTAGTTGAACACGCCGAGGACGTTGAAGCGGTCTTCTTCCAGATCGCCGTAGCCCCAACTGGCGCTCATGTCCTTGGTCGCGCCGCCACCGCTGTGGGTCGGCGTTTCACCGCCGAGGGTCAACGCGCCGTCGGTAAGGGATTTCTTGGTGATGAAGTTGATCACACCGCCGATGGCGTCGGTGCCGTACAGGGCCGAGGCGCCGTCGCGCAGCACTTCCACGCGCTCGATGGCGGCAAACGGGATCATGTTCAGGTCTACCGCGCCGCCGGCCGAGTTGGTCCCCGACAGGGCATTGTTGGCCAGGCGTCGGCCGTTGAGCAGCACCAGCGTCTTGTTCGCGCCGATGCCGCGCATGTCGGCAAACGACGCACCGCCAGTGGCCGCGCCGACGGAGCCGGCGCTGTTGTTGATCGACTGGCTGCCGGTGATGCGCTGCACCAGTTCGGCGGTGGTGGTCACGCCCTGTTTGCGCAGCTCTTCAGCCTTGAGAATGGTGATCGGCACCGCCGTTTCCGCATCGACCCGGCGAATCGCCGAACCGGTCACTTCGACCCGTTGCAGTTGCGTGGTCGGCGCTGCCACGACAGCAGCTGCCGGCGTCGCGCTGCTGTCGTCCTCGGCCGCTTGCACGGTCCCGGCGCCCATCCCCATGGCCACCAGATACAGCGGAACGAAACGGTGGCGAGACATCGTTGCCACCAAAGGTTTGAGCGTGAAGCGTGGAGTGTTCATCAGCATGGTTGTTTCCGATTTTCAGACGTTATCGAATTGGCCTTGTGAGCCGCTCATTGCTCCGCTTCCGGTGATACCGCGCGCGGAAAACCACTTTCTTCAAGCAAGCCGATCCCCTCCGAAGACGCGTAGCGTTGTTTCGGTCGGCCGGGTGCGACGGGATTTCTTTTTTCAGCGGTGCCGGGCGGGTGTTTCATCACCCATCCGGCACCGCACTCAGTGGGTGGTCATCACCGAAATCTTGCTGATGCCGGAGCGTTCGATCGATGCCATGGCCTTGGCCACCTGGCCGTAATTGACGGCGGCATCGGCCTGCAACTGCACGCGCACGTCGGCGTCTTTGGCCTTGACCTCCTTGAGGCTGGCCTCGAGGGATTCCGGGGCCAGTTCGGTCTTGGCCAGATAGAACTTGCCGTCCTGATCGACGCTGACCACCACCGGGTCTTTCTTTTCGGCAGGGGCGACGGCGTCGGTTTTCGGCAGGTTGACCTTGATCGCGTTGGTCATCAGCGGCGCGGTGACAATGAACACCACCAGCAGCACGAGCATCACGTCGACCAGCGGCGTGACGTTCATTTCGCTGAGCACTTCATCGCTGTCTTGAGTGGAGAAGGACATCAGCTGGCCTCCCGCACGGCGTTGGTGCTTTTGCTGGCAATGGCCTGGCGGCTGATGGAAAACGCACTGCGCGAGGCGAGGGCGTCGAAGTCGTGGGCGAAGTCGTCCATGTCCGCCGAGGCGAGTTTCAGCCGACGCAGGAAGAAGTTGTAGATCAGCACCGCCGGCACGGCGACGGCGATGCCCACGCCAGTGGCGATCAGCGCGTGGCCGATAGGCCCGGCGACCGCTTCAAGGCTGGCCGAGCCGGTTTCGCCAATGCTTTGCAGGGCTTCCATGATTCCCCACACGGTGCCGAACAGGCCAATGAACGGCGCGGTGCTGCCGATACTGGCGAGGATCGCCTGGCCGTTTTCCAGCGAGCGACGTTCTTTCTGGATCTGCTGGCGCAGGTTGCGTTCCAGGCGGTCGGAGCGGTTGATGGTGTGCGCCAGTTGTTGCGTGGTGCGCGGCGACTCTTCCACCAGCAGGGCTTCGAAACCGCTGCTGGCGATGCGCGCCAGCGAGCCTGGATATTGGCTGGCGTGTTCGGCGGCGGTGAGCAGGTCCGGCGCGCTCCAGAAGGCTTTGGTGAACTGTTTGTTCTGCGCTTTCTGGCGCAGGTACTGGGCCGACTTGACCAGCAGGATCGCCCAACTGACCACGGAAAACAGCACCAGGCCCCAGAGCACACCGGGGACAATCATCGAAGACAGTGAATCGTTCATGGCTACACCTCGCTTGCGTTAATCAGTAATGAGTCGGTTGCGCCGTCATTGCGGCAATTTGAAATCGATGGTCTGGGTGGCGAAGCCGTCGATCGGCGTGTCGCCGCGCTTGGCCGGAATGAACTTCCAGTTCTTCACCGCCGCGACGGCCGCCTCATCCAGTTGCGGTTTGCCGCTGGACTTGGTCACCGTCACGCTGCCGGCACGGCCGTTGGCCAGCACCTGAATGCGCAGCACCACGCTGCCTTCCCAGTTGCGGCGCAGCGCCAGCGACGGATATTCCGGCGGCGGGTTGCCAAGGCTGGCCAGGCCGGAAATCGCCGCCGACTCCTTGACCGGAGCGGGCGCAGCAGGGGGTGCCGGTGGTGCGCTTGGTGTTGTCGGCGCCGCAGGTGCGGCAGGTGCGGCAGGTTGCGCCGGGGCCGGCGGCGCTTTCGGTGGCTCGACTTTCTTCACCGGTTTGGGTTTCTCGACCGGTTTTGGTTTTTCGATTGGCTTGGGCTTCTCCACCGGTTTGGGCGGCGGCTTGACCGCGTCCTCGTCTTCCACCGGCTGCTCGGGTTCCGGCGGCGGTGGCGGCGGGGGCGGCGGTGGTGGTTCCGGTGTTGGCGGGGCCGGAGGCGTCGGGCTGGTCAGCTCGACGGTCATTTCCGGGATTTCCGGCGGCGTCGGCAGTGGCTCCGGCCGCGCCTGATGGAAGAACCACCACGCGCCGCCGTGTATCAGCGCCGACACGGCGATCAGCAAGAGCATCTGTGGTTTGTTCAACCCGCCGGGTCGTGACGTATTGGCTGTAAACGCCGGCCTGCCCGTTGCCGGCGGGACCGGCGCTTGCTGCAACGGCCCCGGCAGGGTTTTGTGCTTTACCGCATCGTTCATTAAAGCTCCCTCGGGTCAGATGAAGGGCAATAAGGTGCCGTCCGAACATCTGGCTGATGTTCGAGTGAGTAGGTGTAACTTTCTTCAAGGTGTACGCGGGCCGATAGTTGGACTATCTGTTTAAACGGCCTCGGACAAACTTAGTGGCTTAGTAGCGTCTATATCGATTGTTCATTATCCATTCCGTGGCTTGTTGTTGTGTGGAGACGTGAGCTGTCTCAGGTTTGTTACAGTTTGCAACAGGTGTGCCAGATGTTGCTGAAACGGGTTGAACTCATATCCTTCGGTGTTGCTGGTGTCGCATTTATATAAGTTTCAAGTTCGCCCACTGTTTATTCGGCGCGAAGTGGTCCTAAAGTCCTCGCAGAAGGGCTTTTTCCAGAGCGAGTCAGAGGGAACGCTGTATCACGCCGATCGGCGGAATAGAGCGGCTGCTCGGTGATCAGGCTTAGCACCTATCAGTGCGTAGCGAATCGATTTGGTGCAGGTCAGTCATTCAGCGGTTCACAGGACATGTTCCTTATTTTGATTCTGGAGTATTGGTTAACTGCATCACATTCGGGCGTGCGGTTTTGGTGCAACTTCAATGACGGAAAGTCATTGTTCGACAATCCTGTTGTTGTGCCTTTTATTAATTGCCGTATTTAAAAAATAAATAACACTCTGCGCCCGGCGATCGCTCGACCGCCAAGCACGCAAAGTGTGCATTGGGTTTCAGGTAATAAAGGAGAAACGCGCCAGGCTGAATAGGTTCGGCTGAACTTGGGGCTGGATTTGCGAGTAAGTCGGGTATGTCGTACGGCGGAGCATTTGAAGATTCACGGGTGAACTCCTTGTTGCCAGCTCGGACAGGCGAACTTTTGGTTCACTGTCGCACCTTACAAGAACGCGGATAGCGTTCGATGAATGCTCTTGGTGCGGGATGGGCACCGCCAGCGCTGATTGGCGAAGGTTGATTTCGCAAGTCGGCAGTGCATGGGAAAAACGTGCCAATCACGACACATTTGCAGAATTTTCTACGTCAGGCCAGCCAGCCATCTACCCTGTGCAAAGGCCTTATCGGGGGAACGGACATGTACCAGCTCTACGGGCACAAGAATTCCGGCGCGGCTGCCATCGAGGCGGCACTGGAGTTGTGCCAGATCGCCTATCGCTTCATTGATACCGAAGCCAGCGCCGAGGCCGACGAGGCGCTGGGCAAACTCAATCCGTTGAAACAGATACCAACCTTGCAACTGCCGGACGGCAGCGCCATGACCGAAAGTGCGGCGATCCTGATTCACCTGGGCCTGACGTTTCCCAAGTCCGGCCTGCTGCCGAGCAAGGCAGCCGATCGTGATCAGGCGATTCGCGGCCTCGCCTACATCGTCAGCAATTGCTACGCAGCGGTCGGCATCATCGATTACCCCGAGCGCTGGCTGAGCACGCCCGACGAGAGCGCACGGCAAAACCTGATCGCCGGCACGCGCCAGCGCCTGCACTTCAGTTGGGAGGTGTTTGCCGATCAGTTTTCCGGGGAGCTGTATCTGGATGACGAAACGCCCGGCGCGCTGGATGTGCTGGCGGCCGTGGTAAGCCGCTGGGCCGGCAGCCGCGAACACCTGCGCCGGACCCGCCCGGGCTTTTATGCGTGGCTGCAAAGGATCGACCGGCACCCGGTGCTGGCACCGGTGTTTGAGCGGCATTGGCCGGCCTGACGGGCGAGATCGTTCCCACGCTCTGCGTGGTAATGTCTCAACGGACGCTCCGCGTTCGGCTTTAGAGGGACGCGGAGCGTCCCGGGCTGCATTCCCACGCAGAGCGTGGGAACGATCATCACTGACTTGGCGCATTCGCGAGCAGGCTCGCTCCCACAAGGGGATCACGGCGGTGGGCTCACTCCCCGCGAATGTACTGCTCCAGCTGTTTGATCAGCTCGGCCTGTTCGGCAATCGCCTCTTTCACCAGGTCGCCGATCGACAACAGGCCGATCAACTGGCCGTCCTCGACCACCGGCAAGTGGCGCAGGCGTTTGTCCGACATGATCCCCAGGCAGGTGTCGACGGTTTGCCGGGTATCCACGGTAATCACGTCCTTGACCATGATGTCGCGCACTGGCGTGCCCACCGAAGAGCGCCCGTGCAGCACCAGTTTGCGTGCATAGTCACGCTCGCTGATGATGCCGACCACTTTGTCGTCTTCGACCACCAGCAAGGCGCCGACGTTTTTCTCGGCCATCTTCATCAGCGCTTCGAGCACCATGTGATCGGGTTTGATCTGGTGCACTTCCTGATTTTTCTGATCTTTGAGCTTGAGCAGTTGGGCGACGGTCTTCATGGCGGTTACTCAGGTGTTGTCGTTGTTCATCAAGCATCGTAGACGCAGCCGCGCAGAGCAAGGTGGCAAAGCGGCAGTTAGCGTGCAAAAAACGCCATTTGCCGGAAAAAACATCTTTGTATCGGTGAATGAAGCATCTGTGGCCAAGGGATTTATCTGTAACAAGGGGGATTATCTGTGGCAGAGGATTTTCTGTGGTGATGGGATTTATCTGTGGCGAGGGGATTTATCCCCGCTGGCCTGCGCAGCAGGCCCTTTCATTAAAAGCGGGGCCGCTTCGCGGCCAGCGGGGATAAATCCCCTCGCCACAAATGCTGCGTAGAATGTCGCTCTGATTGAAACGTTGAGGTCGCAGTGGTGGATTTACAGCAGGGCTTCGTCCTGACCCGGCATTGGCGCGATACGCCGGCTGGCACCGAAGTCGAGTTCTGGCTGGCAACGGACGCCGGGCCGCGCCGCGTGCGTCTGGCGCATCAGCCGTCGGTCGCATTTATTCCCGCCGCACAGCGAGAAGCAGCCGAGCGTCTGCTGCACGATGAAAAGAACGTGGAATTGCGACCGTTGGCCTTGCTCGATTTTCAGCATCGTCCGGTGCTCGGTCTGTATTGCCAGCAGCACGGCCAGTTGATGCGCCTCGAAACCGCGCTCAACCGCGCCGGCGTCGACGTCTTTGAAGCCGACGTGCGTCCCCCGGAACGCTATCTGATGGAGCGCTTCATCACCGCGCCGGTGCTGTTCGGCGGCACGCCGGATGCTGACGGCGTGCTGATCAACGCTCAACTGAAACCCGACCCCGATTACCGGCCGAAGCTGCGTCTGGTCTCACTCGACATCGAGACCACCGAAAACGGCGAGCTGTATTCCATCGCGCTGGAAGGCTGTGGCGAGCGCCAGGTGTACATGCTCGGCGTGCCGAACGGCGACGCCAGCATTGTCGATTTCGACCTTGAATACTGCGATTCGCGCACGCTCATTCTGAAGAAGCTCAACGACTGGTTCGCCCGCCACGACCCTGACGCGATCATTGGCTGGAACGTTGTGCAGTTCGACCTGCGCATCCTCCACGAACACGCACGGCGTCTCGGCGTGCCGCTGAAGATCGGTCGTGGCGGCGAAGAAATGCAGTGGCGCGAGCACGGCAGCCGCAATCACTACTTCGCCTCGGCAGCGGGGCGGCTGATCATCGATGGCATCGAGTCGTTGCGTTCGGCGACCTGGAGTTTTCCCTCGTTCAGCCTGGAAAACGTCGCGCAGACGCTGCTCGGCGAAGGCAAGGCGATCAACAATCCGTACCAGCGCATGGACGAGATCAATCGCATGTTCGCCGAAGACAAACCGGCGCTGGCCAAATACAACCTCAAGGACTGCGAGCTGGTCACGCGAATCTTCGCCAAGACCGAACTGCTGACGTTTTTGCTTGAACGCGCCAGCGTTACCGGTTTGCCGGCCGACCGCAGCGGCGGTTCCGTCGCCGCGTTCACCCATTTGTACATGCCGTTGATGCACCGTCAGGGCTTCGTTGCGCCCAATCTGGGCACCAATCCACCCCAGGCCAGCCCCGGCGGGTTTGTCATGGATTCACGCCCGGGGCTTTACGAATCGGTGTTGGTCCTCGATTACAAAAGCCTCTACCCGTCGATCATTCGCACCTTTCTGATCGACCCGGTGGGCTTGATCGAGGGCCTGCAGCACCCGGACGACGCTGACTCGGTGCCGGGTTTTCGCGGCGCACGCTTCTCGCGCACCCGCCATTGCCTGCCGTCCATCGTGGCGCGGGTGGCCGAAGGGCGCGAAACCGCCAAACGCGAGCACAACGCGCCGCTGTCCCAAGCGCTGAAGATCATCATGAACGCCTTCTACGGCGTGCTCGGCTCCAGCGGTTGCCGTTTTTTCGATACCCGGCTGGCCTCGTCGATCACCTTGCGCGGCCACGAAATCATGTTGCGCACTCGCCAGTTGATCGAAGAACAGGGCCACGCCGTCATTTACGGCGACACCGATTCAACCTTCGTCTGGCTGCGCAGTCTGCACGGTCAGGATGAAGCAGCGCAGATCGGCCATGCGCTGGTCAAACACGTCAATGATTGGTGGCGCACGCATGTGCGCGAGGAATATGGGCTGGAAAGCGCGCTGGAATTGCAGTTCGAGATTCACTACAAGCGCTTCCTGATGCCGACGATTCGCGGCGCCGAGGAGGGCAGCAAGAAGCGCTACGCCGGACTCGTCACCCGCGCCGATGGCAGCGAGGAAATGGTCTACAAAGGCCTGGAAACCGTGCGCACCGACTGGTCGCTGCTGGCCCGGCAGTTTCAGCAAGAACTGTATGAGCGGATCTTCCAGCGCAAGCCGTATCAGGATTATGTGCGCGATTACGTGCGTAAGACCCTCGCCGGCGAGTTCGACGATCGGCTGATCTACCGCAAGCGTCTGCGCCGCACCCTCGACGATTACGAACGCAACGTACCGCCGCACGTCCGCGCCGCGCGGCTCGCCGATGACTACAACGCCGAGCAGGGTCGGCCCCGGCAGTATCAGAACGGTGGCTGGATCAGCTACGTCATCACCCTGGCCGGCCCGGAGCCGCTGGAGGTACGCCGCGCCGCCATCGACTACGACCACTACATCACGCGACAGCTGCAACCAGTGGCGGATGCGATTCTGCCGTTTGTCGACGACGACTTCTCAACCCTGATCGGTGGGCAACTGGGCCTGTTTTGAGTCGAGCAGTTGCAGCGTCCATTCATCGAGAATGCCGTGGAAGTACCGCTCCAGCGCCTGATGGAACAGACTGTCCTCGGCGCTGAACTGGGCGAACAGGGTCATCGAAGAATGAAATTTCAAGTCATCGGGATGGCCAAACATTTCTGCAATCGAGCGCTGCGGCACATTCAGCACCAGTTGCGTGCAGGTGCGCAGCCGCGCCCCGAGCAGCTCGTGGGCCAGATAGGCCTGGGCTTCCTCGGCTGAACCGATGGCGAAGCGGCGGGCCATTTCGCTGCCGCCCAATCCGGCGAACTGCGGAAAGACGAACCACATCCAGTGGCTGCGCTTGCGGCCCGTTTCGAGTTCACGCTGGACCCGTTCGAACACCGGATCCTGTGCCTGGACAAAACGTTGCAGGTTGTACGGGTCGTGCAGATCTGTGCTTCTCATGGCGAAGCCCTCGCGGTCGGCAGCTCAGACCATGGCCAGCCGCTGCTTGCGTTGAGGCGCCGGGAACACCTTGTCCAGCGCCGCCAGATCCCCGGCGTCCAGGTGCAACCGGGCCGCCTCGGCATTGAGTTGCACATGCTCGGGGCGCACAGCCTTGGGAATCGCAATCACGCCGTCCTGACGCAGGAGCCACGCCAGCGAAATCTGCGCCGGGGTGGCGTTGTAGTGCCTGGCAATGTCCTGCAGAACCGGCTCGGCGAGCATCGCGCCGCCCTGGCCGATCGGACAGTACGCCATCAATGGCAGGCGCTGGTGTTGGCACCACGGCAGCAGATCAAATTCGATGCCGCGCTCTTCGAGGTTGTACAGCACCTGATTGGTGGCGCAGGCCGAGCTGGACAGTTCTTCGAGGTCGTCGACATCGAAATTCGACACACCCCAACGGCCGATCTTGCCATCCTCGCGCAGACGCTCGAAGGCTTCGACGGTTTCCTCCAGCGGATACTGACCGCGCCAGTGCAGCAGATACAGATCGATGTAGTCAGTGCCGAGCCGACGCAAACTGCGCTCGCAGGCTTGCGGGATGCCCTGGCGGCTGGCGTTGTGCGGGTAGACCTTGCTGACCAGAAAGACTTGATCGCGCAGACCGGCGATGGCTTCGCCGACCACCGTTTCGGCACCGCCCTCGGCGTACATCTCAGCGGTATCGATCAGGCTCATGCCCAGCTCGATGCCGGTGCGCAGCGCCGCCACTTCACGGCTGTGCGCCGAACGATCCTCGCCCATGCGCCAAGTGCCCTGACCAATCACGGGAACCTGCACGCCGGCCAACTCAAGGGTACGCATTCAAACCTCCTGCCTTAAAGAGTCGATATCTTTAGTGGGCAGCAGGATAGAGCAAGGGTTCCCGGAAGGAAGGGGGAGTCAAGGATGAAACCGGATCAGCTGTGGTCAGGGGATCTTGTGGCGGGGATTTGTGGCGAGGGGATTTATCCCCGCTGGGCTGCGAAGCAGCCCCAAAAACCTGCAATGGAACGCTGTCTGATACAGCGCGTGTTGCAGGATCGGGGCTGCTTCGCAGCCCAACGGGGATGAATCCCCTCGCCACAGGGGAGCATTGCAGGTTACTTGGCGGAGAACTTCAGTATCACGCTGTGAGCATAAGTCTGCCCCGGATCAAGCCGCGTGCTCGGGAAGTCCGGCTGGTTCGGCGAATCCGGGTAGTGCTGGGTCTCGAGGGTGAATGCGCCCCAGTGTGGATAGACCTTGCCGCCCTTGCCCTTGACCGTGCCGTCGAGGAAGTTGCTGGTGTAGAACTGCACGCCCGGCTCGCTGGTGAACAGTTGCAGGACGCGTCCGGATTGCGGGTCGCTGACTTCGGTGGCGAGCTTGCTGACATCGCCCTTGGTGTCCAGTGCCCAGTTGAAATCGAACCCGCCCTGTTTCGGCTCGGCGAACTTCAGCTGCGGATGATCAGCCTTGATGTGCGTGCCGATTGCCGTCGGTTTGCTGAAGTCCATCGGCGTACCGGCCACAGGCGCCAGCTCCCCGGTCGGGATCAGTTTCGCGGTGACCGGCGTGTAACGGCTGGAGTTGATCATGGCGACTTGCTTGAGAATGTCGCCATTGCCGGCGCCGGCCAGGTTGAAGTAGCTGTGGTTGGTCAGGTTGAGCACGGTCGGCTTGTCGGTGCTGGCCTTGTAGTCGATGCGCAGCTCGTTGTTGTCGGTCAGGCGATAGGTGACTTCGGTGGTCAGATTGCCCGGGAAACCCATCTCGCCGTCGGCCGAGAGGTAGGTCAGGGTTACGCCCACCGAATCCTTGTCCTTGGTTTCCCTGGCCTTCCAGACTTTCTTGTCGAAACCTTCGGGGCCGCCGTGCAGGGCGTTGGATTTGTCGTTCTGCGGCACTTGATAACGCTTGCCATCGAGTTCGAAAGCACCTTCGGCCAAACGGTTACCGAAGCGGCCGATGGTCGCGCCGAAGTACGCGGTGCCTTTCTGATAGCCCTGCACATCGTCAAAACCCAAGACGACGTCGTCGAACTTGCCGTGTTTGTCAGCGACTTTCAGCGCTTGCAGGGTCGCGCCGTAGGTAATCACGGTGGCTTGCATGCCGTGGCTGTTGCGCAGGATGTACTGTTCGACAGGCGTGCCGTCATTGGTTTTGCCGAAAGCTTTGTGTTCGGCGGTCAGGCCCGCCGCGTTGGCGGAAAGGGTAGCGATCATCAGGGACAGTCCGAGGCCGGAGAGCAGGTGACGGGATTGAAGCATGGTTGACCTTCCTTTTTGTTGTTGTTTTGAGAAAACGCAATTAGTCAGGCTATTGAATATTTCGCAGAAGATTTATAGCGGATTTACCGCTGTTGGCAAATATAAAGTCCGACTAATTGATGTGGCGAAAAGCGCCGAAGGTCGGCTCACCGCCAAGGCACCGCACTTTTTCGCAATCGGCGGCTCTATGCATGGCCAGGATGCGGTGACTCCCGCCGCACAGGAATGTGCCTGTCCGAGACTTCATGCCGAGTGTTTTTGCCCTGATCACCGCCGCTCACCGCCGCCCGTGCCTGCTGCTGGCCTGCCTGTTGTCGCTGTTGCTAAGCGGCTGCAGCCACCAGAACGGCAATGGATTTTTCAATCAGATACGAGAAGGGCAGCCGCAGGAATTTCTGCAGACCAGCGTCGACCGCATGGCCACCCTGGCGATGCGCGATAACCTCGACAGTCTCTATCGATTGATGGGCAAGCTTTACCTGCGCAACCCGGAAGAACTGCGCAAATCCGGTTTCCTCACTGTCAACGCCGCCGTGAAACAGGTGCGTCTCGCTGTCGAGCAACAGCAGCCGTTGCCCGTGCTGGGCGGGCGCAAGGACCTGGCGGCGCTGAGCTATGCGATGAGTCCGGAATTCCTCGGCGACCGCGTCGGCGCCTTCATCTATGCGATCGGCAGCATGCTGGTTACCGCCCACGGCAATCGCACCGAGTTCTACATGACCGACGCGATCAACCCGACGTTCGTGCACAACGCCGCGCGCAACATCGAAAAAGCCATGTGGATTTTGTCGCAACGACAAAACAAGGAAGGCCAGCCGTTGCTGTTCTCCAACGAAATCTCGGAGGAGGGCAGCAACCTCAGCTTCGCCACCGAATTCAGCAAAATCGTCGCGCGCCTGGACCTGCTCACGCAGATGCTCGATGAGCGCTATCGCAGGATCGGCCTGAATTACGCGCAGAGTCTGCTGTTCTTGAATTTCCTGCCGGTGCAGTGAGCCTTGCAGGTTTGCTGTGGCGCAAAGATCCACTGTGGGAGCGAGCCTGCTCGCGAATGCGTTGTGTCATTCAACTCATCGGTCGGCTGACACCCCCTTCGCGAGCAGGCTCGCTCCCACAGGGATCTGCGGTGAATTCGATATGGCATAACGATAGACCGCATCGATATATGTGGTTATAAGAAAAATCGCTATGCTGCGGGCCAGATTTTCCTGTCGTTTTCTGGACGTTTGAATGGAATTGGCAAATTTCGGCCTGGTGATTGCCGGGCTGGTGGTGGGGTTTATCGTCGGCATGACCGGTGTCGGCGGTGGTTCGTTGATGACGCCGATTCTGCTGTGGTTCGGCATCAACCCGGCGACGGCGGTGGGTACGGACCTGCTGTACGCTGCGATCACCAAATCCAGCGGCGTCCTCGTTCACAAGAAGAACAAGAACATCGACTGGGCGATCACCGGCTGGCTGACCCTCGGCAGCGTGCCAGCCGTGGCCATGACCCTGTGGTTCCTCAGCACCCTGCACACCGCGCCGGACGCGATGAACGCCATCATCAAACAGGCGCTCGGCTTCGTCCTCTTCGCCACCGCCCTGGCAATCTTCTTCAAGAAACGCTTGCTCGAATTCGCCCACAAACGCGCGGGTGGCAACTACAACCCGAGCGGTTCGCGCCTGAATATCATGACGGTGATCACCGGTCTGATCCTCGGCACCATGGTTGCCCTGACCTCGATCGGCGCCGGCGCACTGGGCACCGTCGCCTTGTTCATCCTCTACCCGCTACTGCCAACCCGCCGCCTGGTCGGCACCGAAATCGCCCACGCCGTACCCCTGACCCTCGTCGCCGGCCTCGGCCACGCAAGCATGGGCAACATGGACTGGGGCGTGCTGGGCTTCCTGCTGATGGGCTCGCTGCCCGGCATCTGGCTCGGCAGCCACCTGACCGGACGCATCTCCGACGAAGTCCTGCGCCCGTGCCTGGCGACGATGCTGGTTTTGATTGGTTATAAGTTGGCGTTCTGAGTCAGCCTGGAGAAAACACTTCCAATGCAGCGGCCGTAGGGATGTGCCAATGATCGCTTGCGTCATGTTGCGCAAAGCGCTCCCTGACCTAAGCTTCTGACAGGGCAATGCCTTTTTGCCAGACGCCGCCGGAACAATCGCCACGATGCGCAATCAGTAGTGCGTGGATATCAAAAGGAGATGCGCATGCTCATCAGGTCCCTGACCCTGACCCTCTTGCTGGCAATCGCCGGCCCCTTGTTCGCCGCCGACAGCGATTCACCCCTGGCCGGGGACGTGGGCCGCGCCCGCCCGCTGATCGTGATTGCGCAAAGCACTGTCGACCCGGTGTGGCTGAGCCTGAAGAAGTCGCTGGAAGATCCGGCCAACAAAAAGGGCGTCACCGACCGCAACATCAAGGTCTACACCATCCTCAGCATGTCCGGACAGCTCGACGGCAAGGACATGGGCCAGCAGGACACCATGGCCCTGCTGCGTTCGCTGAAGCTCGGCGCCGGCGCTTATCCCAAAGTGTTCTTGGTGGGAAAGGACGGCGAAACCAAGCTCTCCGCCTCGGGTGATGAAGCCAAGGCATTGAGCCTGGCGAAAATCTTCGAAACCATCGACGCCATGCCCATGGCCGAAAAAGAAGCCGCCGCTGCGGCCGCCGCCGCACAAACGCCTGCCGCCACCGAGCCGGAACCGGCAAAAGGCGCGAAGGGCAGCAAACCGGCGAAACCGAGCAAACCACCGCAGATGCCGGATGATTGATTGCGCGTTGCGTGAGTGAAGCAAAATCCCTGTGGGAGCTGGCAAACCAGCTCCCACATTTTTTTGTGAAGTGCACAGTTCAAATGTGGGAGCGAGCCTGCTCGCGATAGCGGTTTTTCAGGCGCTGAAAGGTGACTGATCGAGCGCATTCGCGAGCAGGCTCGCTCCCACAAGTCATCTGCTGATCGAAAGTCATTGCAGCATGTGCCTGCCGAAATGTCTGACGCCAACACCCTTCAAACCCAGTGGATTTTTCCTGCAAGACGCGGCGGCCGTGGTGAACTGGTGCGTTGTGACGCAGAGGGATAACCTCTTTTGGCCGCTGAAAAACACAGTGGTCGGATGTGGAAGTCCGGTGATTCCCGAGCGCGCATTGCGCCTGTAAACACATGTTGGTGGTTTTTATGCCAACATTGTTTGCTTATGGCAGCTATGCGCAGGAGCACTCTCGAGTGCACCGGGTTCCTCGGGCTTCCCCGGACTTCCACACCTGCGCAAAGCTGCCACCCTCTCGTGGAAGTGAGTTCGGCAGTTTTTTCTTTAAATGTCCCGAGGGTTTATTTATGAAAAAACACACTCCAAATCCCCCCGAATCCCCCATGGATTCAAGCTCCTTCGACTCCAATAATCCGCGTCTGCGCCAACCCGGCCAACCCGATCCCATCAGCCACGTCTTCACCATTCTCCCCGACATCGACACGGCGACACTGCTGAGCCATGCCTGCGAAACCCTTGCCTCACTGAACGTACTGACCACCGATCTGGCCTGCGAATTGAGCGGTGCGCAGCGCAGCCTGACGTTGTCGATCCAGCAATTGGCGGTAGTCGGAGAACTGCTGGTCAACCGCGCGCTGGACAATCTCGATTCATCCGCAACGGCGACTCAACATTGAACAGGGAGGTTCTACCATGGCGCGTTACATACCGATCACCGGGATTGACTGCAAAATTCCCTGTGTGCTGATCGACAGCGAAGCCCCCATTGACGTGTTGCACGGCACCGCGGCTTACCGCTTGCGCTGTGTGACGCAGCTGATGGAGAGCCTTTCGCTGGACGAGGGCAAGGGACACGATGCATTGCTGTTGCAGGATTTCGCCCGGGTGCTGGCGATTCCGTTGCGCGATAGCTGTGACTTAATGGATGTCATTGGCTGGCGCTTGCAGGCGCAGCTTTAAGCGCTGAAACGAAAAGATCGCAGCCTGCGGCGGCTCCTACAGGATCGGGTTTTCACTCGGTCAATGGAGCTGCCGCAGGCTGCGATCTTTTGATCTTTATTCGGTCAACTGACTGAAAATCTCATGCGCTATCTTCACCCGTTCGACGTTCGGGTAATTCTTGTTGGCCAGAATCACGATGCCCATCTCCCGCGACGGGACGAACGCCACATACGCGCCAAAGCCCCGCGTAGATCCGCTTTTGTTGAACAGCACGTTGGCCGGTTCAGCTTGCGGTGGGGTCAGCCACTCGACTTTGTGCGGCTCCATGGCCATGGGGGTCGAGTTGCCGTTTTGCAGTTTTTCCAGGCTGATCGGGTAGGCGTAGCGTTCCCAGCCCAGGCCTTGGGTCATGTCGCCGACGCGGTAATAACCGATGTGGGTGTTGGCGATGGCTTGGTGCAGATCAGGCGCAAGGCTGGCCGGTTTCAGCTGTGCCTGGACGTAACGCAGCAGGTCGGCGGCGCTGGTTTTGATGCCGTAGGCTTCGGCGTCGAGGGCGCCGGGGCTGACGCGTACCGGTTGGTCGGCGCTGTCGTAGCCTTGGGCATAAAGCTTCGACTGCGCTGACGGTACGCTGAGGAAGGTGTGCTGAAGGCCGAGTTTCGGCAGCAGGGTTTGCGTCATTGCCTGGTCGAATGGCTGGCCGAGGCTTTTCGCCGTCAGGTAGCCGAACAGGCCCAGGCTCGGGTTGGAATACAGGCGATGGCTGCCGGTGGGAAATTGCGGTTTCCACTGTTGGTAATAGCCGAGCATCTTGTCGGAAGAATCCGCCTCAGCAGGAAATTGCAACGGCAGACCGCCAGCACTGTAGGTGCCCAGTTGCAGCACGCTGATGTTGTCGAAGGCGCTGCCCTTGAGCTCCGGCCAGAGTTGGCTGGCCTTGCTCGACAGGTCGAGTTTGCCTGTGGCCTGGGCGTAACCGGCGAGGGTGGCGGCGAAGGTTTTACTCACCGAGCCGACTTCGAAGAGGGTGTTTTCGCTGACCTTTTGCGCGGTGTCTTTAGCGGCGACCCCGTAGTTAAAGTAATGCGCCTGGCCATTCAGCGTGATCGCTACGGTCAGCCCCGGGATGTTGTTTTGCTGCATCACCGGGGTGACGGCTTGGCTGACCAGTGCCTGCAATTGCGCATCCGTCGGCGTTGCGGCATGACAGGCAACGCTGCCGACGAACAGTGCGAAAGCGCTGTAGGAAAAGACCTTGCTCGGTTTTAAGGAACACATGATTGAATCACTCTCCATGAGTGTCGATTGGTGTATCCCGCTACACTGCGGGTGATTTTTCATCGGACGGCCGATCAGCGCGGCCAATTTAGGCACTTCGCCGGCCCTCGACAAACGATGAAAACTCGCATGAGCCATTAGAAAAAATTGGGGCAACGCATGATTCGACCGCAACTGCCGCTCAACGCTCTGCGCGCATTTGAAGCCTCGGCACGTCACTTGAGTTTTACCCGTGCTGCCGTCGAGTTGTGCGTGACACAAGCGGCGGTGAGCCATCAGGTCAAAAGCCTGGAAGCGCAACTCAACCTGACCCTGTTCAAACGCCTGCCCCGTGGGCTGATGTTGACCAGTGAAGGCGAAACCTTGCTGCCGGTACTCAGCACATCATTCGATCATATTGCGCAGATGCTCGAGCGTCTGGCCGGTGGGCAGTATCGCGACATGTTGACGGTCGGCGCGGTGGGCACGTTTGCCGTGGGCTGGCTGTTGCCGAGGCTGGCGGACTTTCGGGGGAAACATCCGCTTATAGATTTACGTCTGTCGACCAATAACAACCGGGTGGATGTGGCGGCGGAAGGACTGGATTACGCCATTCGTTTCGGTGCTGGCGCCTGGCATGGCATCGAGGCGACACGCTTGCTCGATGCGCCGTTGTCGGTATTGTGCGTGCCGGAGATTGCCCGGCAACTGCACTCGCCGGCGGACCTGTTGCAGCAGACCTTGCTGCGTTCCTATCGCACCGATGAATGGCCGGAGTGGTTTCACGCAGCGGGCCTGGCGACGCAGGCCGCGCCACCGCAAAGCATCGTGTTCGATTCGTCGCTGGCAATGATGGAAGCCGCATTGCAGGGCGGCGGCGTGGCGTTGGCGCCGCCGCTGATGTTCGCCCGGCAACTGGCGGCAGATGCGATCTGCCAGCCGTTTGCGATCGAGATCACCACCGGCAGTTACTGGCTGACGCGGTTGCAGTCGCGAGCGGAAACGGTGGCGATGAAAGCGTTCAAAACCTGGTTGCTGCAAATCTCAAGCTGAAAACCGATTTGTAGGAGCTGCCGAAGGCTGCGATCTTTTGATCTTAAAAACAGAATCAAAAGATCGCAGCCTTCGGTAGCTCCTACTCCACAATTGAAATCAGCGGCGCCTGCTGGATTACCGCACCAGACACGGCCGTTTGTTATCGAATTTCCACCCCGGAATCAGAAACTGCATCGCCACGCTGTCATCCCGCGCGCCGAGGCCCATGCCTTTGTACAGTTCGTGGGCCTTTGCCACTTGATCCATGTCCAGCTCCACACCCAGCCCGGGTTTTTTCGGCACCTGCACGAGACCATCGACAATCTGCAGCGGTGCCTTGGTCAGACGCTGACCGTCCTGCCAGATCCAGTGGGTGTCGATGGCGGTAATCTCGCCGGGTGCGGCGGCGGCGACGTGGGTGAACATGGCCAGGGAAATATCGAAGTGGTTGTTGGAATGCGAGCCCCAGGTCAGGCCCCACTCGTGGCACATCTGCGCGACGCGTACCGAACCCTGCATGGTCCAGAAGTGCGGGTCGGCCAGCGGGATGTCCACAGACTGCAACTGAATCGCGTGGCCCATTTCGCGCCAGTCGGTGGCGATCATGTTGGTCGCGGTTTTCAGGCCGGTGGCGCGGCGGAATTCAGCCATGACTTCGCGCCCGGAATAACCGTTTTCCGCACCGCACGGGTCTTCGGCGTAGGCGAGTACGTGATGCTGATCGCGGCACAGACGAATCGCCTCTTTCAGCGACCAGGCGCCGTTCGGATCGAGGGTGATTCGCGCTTCAGGGAAGCGCTCGGCCAGTGCCGTGACCGCTTCGATTTCGGCATCGCCGCTGAGCACGCCGCCCTTGAGTTTGAAATCCTTGAAACCGTACTTGGCGTGCGCCGCCTCCGCTAGACGCACCACCGCTTCGGCGGTCATGGCTTTCTCGTGGCGCACACGGAACCAGTCGTTGTCGGCGTCCGGTTCGCTGCGATAGGCCAGATCGGTTTCGTGTTGATCACCAACGTAAAACAGATAACCGAGCATCTTCACTTCGTCGCGTTGCTGACCTTCACCGAGCAGCGCCGCCACCGGCACGTCGAGGTGCTGGCCGAGCAGGTCGAGGAGAGCGGCTTCCAGGCCGGTGACCGCGTGAATGGTGATGCGCAGGTCGAACGTCTGCAGACCACGGCCGCCGGCATCGCGGTCGGCGAAGGTCTGGCGCACCTGGTTGAGGATCTTCTGGTAGGTGCCGATGGGGCTGCCGACCACCAGATTGCGTGCATCTTCCAGGGTCTGGCGAATGCGCTCGCCACCGGGCACTTCGCCGACGCCGGTGTGGCCGGCGTTGTCCTTGAGGATGACGATGTTACGGGTGAAAAACGGCCCGTGGGCGCCGCTCAGGTTGAGCAGCATGCCGTCGTGACCGGCCACCGGAATGACCTGCATGTCGGTGATGATCGGAGCTTTGGCGGTGTCATGAACAGTCATTGTTGTTTTCCTTGTCGAGACGTAGTCAGGCGTGTTTCGGCGCGGCGTCGGCCACAGCGTTTTCAGCGGCGGGTTTCGGCGTGGTGCGCGCGGCGAAGACGATGATTGCGGCGATGATCGAGGTTGCGGCCAGACCATAGAGGCCGCCCTGAATCGAGCCGGTGTGTTGCTCCAGCAGGCCGAAGGTGGTCGGCGCGACGAAGCCGCCGAGGTTGCCCACCGAATTGATCAGCGCGATCACTGCCGCCGCGATGCGTGCATCCAGATAAGCCTGGGGAATCGGCCAGAACAGCGACGAGGCGGATTTGAAACCCAGCGCTGCAAAGCAGATCGCGACGAAGGCAAAGATCGGCCCGCCAGTGGTGGACATGAACATCCCCGCTGCGGCGATCAACAGGGCAGTGGCGACCCAAGCTTGTTGATGTTTCCACTTCGCCGACAGCGAGGCGAAGGCATACATGCCGACGATCGACAGCAACCATGGAATCGAGTTGAACAGGCCGACCTGCACGTCGCTGAGTTCGCCCATCTTCTTGATGATGCTCGGCAGCCAGAAAGTCGCCGCGTAAATGGTCAGCTGAATGAAGAAGTAGATCAGGCAGAACAGAATGATCTGCCGGTCCTTGAGCAGTTTGCCCAGCGACGGCCGGATCGGCGTCGCGGCTTCGCGGGCCTTTTGCTCGTCGTCGATGGCGCTGACCAGCGCATCCTGTTCGGCGCGGCTCAGCCATTTCGCGTCGTGGGGTTTGGCATCCAGCCAGAACCAGACAAACACGCACAGGCACACCGAGAACATCCCCTCGATGAAATACATCCATTGCCAGCCGTGCATGCCCAGCCCATTGATCTGCAGGAGCAGACCGGACAGCGGGCCGGAGATCAGCGAGGCCACGGCCGAGCCGCTGAGGAAGATCGCGATCGCCTTGCCGCGCTCGACGCCGGGCAGCCAGCGGGTGAAGTAATAAATCACCCCGGGAAAGAACCCGGCCTCGGCGACACCGAGCAGGAAGCGCAGGATATAGAAGTGGGTTTCGTTCTGGATGAACGCCATGCAGGCGGCGACTATGCCCCAAGTGAACATGATGCGGGTCAGCCAGATGCGTGCGCCGACTTTCTGCAAAAGCATGTTGGACGGCACTTCGAACAGCGCGTAACCGATAAAGAACAGCCCGGCGCCGAAGCCGTAGGCGGCAGCACCAATGCCCAGATCGGTTTCCATGTGCGTGCGGACGAAACCGATGTTCACCCGGTCAATGTAATTGACGATGAACATGATCACGAAGAGCGGCAGGACGTGGCGTTTGACTTTGGAGATGGCGGAGGCGAGCGTCGGATCGACGCTGTCCTGCATCCCGGAGATGGAGGTTTTCACGTGTGTTTCTCCCACTGATTATTTTTATGCGGGTAGGACTGTGTGTTGCGTTGTTGATAGACATCATACAACTGTGGTTTTTTGTCCTACAAGTGGGGAGGGCGATCAAATTCTTCTGATTGTTCTGTTTTTTATGCGAAAACCGGATTATAGCTCGTATTCATTGAGCGTTTAGCCAGTCGAGCGCAGCGCCTTTTTGATATGTGATTGGTGATGCGTGATGGCTGGCCATCGAAAATATTCGACGTAATTGAGTGTTGTCATACAAGTAGGTGGGCCGTCGACCGCTAAAATCCATCTCAACCGTCATCCCGCAGTGCTACGATCGGCAAGCCCCGATCACCGGAACCGACCATGCAAGAAGACCTCGACGCGCCCGCGCGTAAACGCACGCACAACCTCGCTCATGACCTGGTGGAAAAGCTCACCCAGAGCATCCTGCTCGGACAACTGTCGCCCGGTGACAAGCTACCGTCGGAGAACTCCATCGTTCAGGAGCACGGCGTCAGCCGCACGGTGGTGCGCGAGGCCATTTCCAAGTTGCAGGCCTCGGGGCTGGTCGAGACGCGCCACGGCATCGGTACCTTCGTGATCGAGCGTGCAGCGGAGCAGGGCCTGCGCCTGAACGTCGATACGGCGCTCGGCGTGCGCAGCATTCTCGAATTGCGCATGGGCCTGGAGACGCAAGCGGCGGCGCTGGCGGCGCAGCGGCGCAGTGAGCAGCAGTTGCAGCAGATGCGTCAGGCGCTGGATGACTATCAACGGCTGCTGGCGAACAACGACAGTTGCGTGGAAGCCGATCGGCGTTTTCATCTGCTGATCGCCGAGGCCACCGGCAACGCTTGTTTCAGCGAGATCATGCAGCACCTGGGCAGTGCGATGATCCCGCGCAATCGCCTGAATGCCGCCGAGCGCGGCGCGGCGGATCTGAGCAAGCTCGGCCACTTGGCCAATCTGGAACACGAGGCGATTCTGAATGCGATCAAGCGTCAGGACGCCGATGCCGCCCGCGCCGCGATGTGGCTGCACCTGACCAACAGTCGTGATCGCTTTATCGCCCAAGGCTGATGCCGCTGGTCTGATCTACCGCACGCCCTCAGCACCCGCGCTTCCAAACAATACGCCCCGGATAATCCGGGCCAGTATTGTGAGGTGCAGCATGGCTGATGACTCGCTTGTTCCCGGTGGCATGGCGCCCACCGACCAGACCCGCCCCGTATCCGGCACCGACGAGCCGACGCTGAGCGATCACGATGCACCGCCGGGCATGGACCCGGGGCGCGATCCCCTGAGCGATGCCGACCGCCCGGATGACTGGAAGGATCCGCCGGATGACGAGGATGTACCGCCGGCGGATGAGCCGACACCGTTGTCGGATGATATGCGCTGAGCTCTGGATTATTCATTGAGTGGGCCGGTCTCTTCGCCAGCAGGCTCGCTCCCACAGGGTGTTTGTGTCATCCACTGTGGGAGCGAGCCTGCTCGCGAAGACGGCATCGGCTTCACCGCAGATTCAAGCCTTGCTCTCAACTGCTCGAACGACGCCAACCCGACGCTCCAGATTCAACGCCAACACACTGATCAACACCACCACCGCTCCCATCAGCACCATCAACGTCGGCCGTTCCCCCAATCCCCACGACGCAATTCCCATGGCCGTCGGCGGTATCAGATACAAAGTCATCGTCGCCCGACTCAAGTCCACATGCTTGAGCACGAAACCCCAGGCCAGATACGCCAGCGCGCTGGGAAACACCCCCAGCATCAGCACCGCCCACTGCGCGCGCGGCGGCGCCTGCATCACGGCGTCAGCCAGCCCTGGCAGATAAATCAGCAATAGCAACGTTCCCGACCACACCGCATAGCAGCCCAGGCTGAAACCGTCGTAGCGCCGCGCATGATGCTTTTGCAGGGCGAAATAGATGCTCCAGGAAATCGCCGCCAACAAAATCAGCAAGCCATGGGCATCGATAGCGCCCATGCCCTTGTCGCCGCTGACTACGACCACCACGCCGACAAATCCAAGCAGCACACAGCCCCAACGCCAGGCGCTGACGCGGTCCTTGAACACAAACCGCGCCAGCAGCGTGCTGAATAACGGGCTCGATTGCGCCAGCACGCTGGAAGCCCCGGCACTGATGCCTTGCTGGCCGATGTTCAAGGCGACGTGATGCAGGCTGACAGCGAAGAAACCCAAGGCAACCAGCAACGGCACATCGCGCCACTGCGGCAGGCGAATGCCTTTGAAAATTGCGATCAGCGCCATCAACAGCGACGCCAGCAGAAAACGCAGCAAGGCCAGATGTCCGGGCTCATACCCTTGCAAGCCGAGATGAATGCCGGTGGGCGAATAACCCCAGCAGCCGATGACAAACGCCATGGCCAGGATGATTTTGCAGGTAGAAGTGGAAGTCATGATCGAGGCACCAGGGCAGTGGATGCGCCGAGTATCCGCGCGCCCGATCATTCGTCACAACTGACTTATACTGCGTCGACTGTTCACTCGGAGTGATGATTATGGAGCTGGCGCAAATCCGCATGTTCAAGACTGTGGCCGAGGTCGGCAGCATTGCCCGGGCCGCCGAAAAGCTGTTCTGCGTGCCGTCGAACATCACTGCGCGGATCAAAGCGCTGGAGGCCGAGTTGGGCGTGGCGCTGTTCTTGCGCGAGGGGCGCGGACTGCGCATCAGCCCGGCGGGGCAGACCTTTCTGGTTTATGCGGAAAAGATTCTGGCGCTGACCGTCGAAGCCAAACGCGCGCTCGACCCGGCCGCCGAGCCGTCCGGACCGCTGCGCATCGGCGCCATCGAGTCTTCGGCGACCGGGCGCTTGCCGCGCCTGCTGGCGAAATTCCACAAGCGCTACCCGCAAGTGGCACTGGAACTTACCACCGGCACCTGGAGCCAGTTGCTCGACGACACCGTCAACCATCGCCTGGATGGTGCGATCGTGGCGGTAGATGTCGAACGTGCTCAGCTCAAACGCACGCCGATGTATCGAGAGGAATTGTTACTGATCGCCTCGACTTCATTCGGCCCGGTGCGTGACATCGCGGATCTGCAAGACAAAACCCTGTTCATGTGGCCGCAGGGGTGCCCTTACCGAGCAGCGCTCGAGCACTGGTTGCTGCGCCAGGGGCAGGCGCTGCCGATTGTCAGTCTGGCCAGTTACGGAGCGATTGTCGGCTGCGTCAGCGCCGGTGCCGGGGTGGCGCTGGTGCCCAAGGGCGTGTTCGAGCAGTACGCCAAAGGCGCGGGCTGCGAGGGTTACGAGTTCGCTGAACTGACGGCGATCGAGAATTTGTTTTACTGGCATGAAAACGCCGGGGTGCACCCGGCGCGCGAGGCGTTTGTAGGGATGTTGCGTGAGGAGTTTGCCGAAGCAAGGTTGCGACAGTGATCGTTGTCGGATGACAGGTGCTGAGGTCTGGTTTTCTTTGCTGAGTTCGCCAGCCTCTTCGCGAGCAGGCTCGCTCCCACAATGGATGTATGTACGACACAGATCCACTGTGGGAGCGAGCCTGCTCGCGAAGACGGCATCGGCTTCACCAGCAAATCACGGCCATGCTGCGAGTGCCAGACAAAATCGCCAGTCAACCAACACGCAAATCCCGCATCAACAACCCAAAGCGCAAATCCACCGCATCCGGTATCGGCACGTACACCGTATGCCCGTCCCCCGGCGCCACTTCGATCGCTTGGCCGCTGACACTCTGCAATTCGTGCAGATCAAAATGGAAATTGCCCTTGGGCGTCATCAGTTCCAGATGATCGCCCACGGCAAAACGATTCTTCACTTTCACCTCGGCCAGGCGGTCCCGGCGCTCGCCGGTCAGCTCGCCAACGAACTGCTGCCGCTCCGACACCGAACTGCCGTGCTGATAGTTCTGATATTCGTCGTGCACATGGCGGCGCAGAAAACCTTCGGTGTAGCCGCGCTGGGCGAGCGACTCAAGATCCAGCATCAGGCTGCGATCAAACGCGCGCCCGGCCACGGCATCATCGATCGCCCGGCGATACACCTGGGTGGTGCGCGCGCAGTAGAAATGCGATTTGGTCCGGCCTTCGATCTTCAATGAATGCACGCCCCTGCGCGTCAGGCGCTCGACATGCTGCACCGCGCGCAGGTCCTTGGCGTTCATGATGTAGGTGCCGTGTTCGTCTTCGAAAGCCGGCATCAATTCATCGGGACGATTGGCTTCCTGCAACAGGAAGACCTGATCGGTCGGTGCGCCGAGGCCTAGCGTCGGCTCGGGTTGAAAGGTCTGGACGATCTCGCCGAGCTGGTTTTGTGTGGCTTCCTGCGCCGTGTACTTCCAGCGGCAGGCGTTGGTGCAGGTGCCCTGATTGGCATCGCGTTTGTTCATGTAACCGGAAAGCAGGCAGCGCCCGGAATAGGCCATGCACAGCGCGCCGTGCACGAACACTTCCAGCTCCATGCCCGGCACCTGCTCGCGGATTTCGCCGATCTCCTCCAGCGACAATTCGCGCGACAGAATGATCCGGCTCAGCCCCTGTTGCTGCCAGAACTCGACGCTCGCCCAATTCACCGTGTTGGCCTGCACCGAAAGATGAATCGGCATCAGCGGAAAATGCCGGCGCACCAGCATGATCAGGCCGGGGTCGGACATGATCAGCGCATCCGGGGCCATCTCGATCACTGGCGCCAGATCCTTGAGAAACGTCTTCAGCTTGGCGTTGTGCGGGGCGATGTTGACCACCACGTAGAAGCGCTTGCCCTGCGCCTGCGCCTCACGGATGCCCAGCGCCAGGTTGGCATGATCGAACTCGTTGTTGCGCACCCGCAGGCTGTAGCGCGGCTGGCCGGCGTAGACCGCATCAGCGCCGTAAGCGAAGGCGTAACGCATGTTTTTCAGGGTGCCGGCGGGGGCGAGAAGCTCGGGGGCGATGAGAGTCTGCATTTGGGTGTCGGTCGCAAAAGCCGCGCAGGGTAGGGCAGCTGTTGCGAGGGTTTATTGATCTGGATCTATGCTCCATGAATAAACATGGCACTCGCGCGCTCGGCGGCTGACTAAGTGGGGCGGGCGTGCGTGACGCCTGACTGACATGGACCGGATATGAACGAAAAGAGTCTGCAATTCAAATCCCTGACGGTGCTGCTGGTGCTGGTCACGGTGGCTTTTATCTGGATTCTGCTGCCGTTTTACGGCGCGGTGTTCTGGGCTGTCATCCTCGGCATTCTGTTTGCGCCGGTGCAGCGCAGGTTGCAGCAGAAATTTGGCTGGCAACGCAATGTGACGTCGCTGTGCACCTTGAGCCTGTGCCTGGTGATCGCGATTCTGCCGGTGATCATCGTCAGCATCCTGCTAGTGCAGGAAGGCGCGACGGTCTACAAGAACATCGAAAGCGGCGAGCTGGATATCGCCGCGTATCTGGCGCAGTTCAAGCACAGCCTGCCGCCGTACTTTCAGCACTTGCTCGACCGCTTTGGCATGGGCGAACTCGACAGCTTGCGCGAGAAGATCGTCAAAGCGGCGATGCAGGGCAGCCAGGCGCTGGCGACTCAGGCTTTCAGCTTCGGCCAGGGCACATTCGAATTCGTGGTGAGCTTTTTCATCATGCTGTATCTGCTGTTTTTCTTTCTGCGTGACGGCCCTGAGCTGGCGCGCAAGATGCGCACTGCCGTGCCGCTGGAAGAAAACCACAAGCGCCGCCTGCAACTGAAGTTCAACCGCGTGGTGCGCGCCACGGTCAAAGGCAACGTGGTGGTGGCCGTGACCCAAGGCGCGCTGGGCGGGTTGATTTTCTGGTTTCTCGACATTCCCAGCGCGCTGCTCTGGGCGGTGCTGATGGCGTTTCTGTCGCTGTTGCCAGCGGTGGGCGCGGGGATTGTCTGGGCGCCGGTGGCGGTGTACTTCCTGCTCAGCGGCATGATCTGGCAGGGCGTGGTGCTGGGCTTGTTCGGGGTATTCGTGATCGGCCTGGTCGACAACGTGCTGCGCCCGATTCTGGTGGGCAAGGATACGAAAATGCCCGATTACCTGATTCTGGTTTCCACCCTCGGCGGCCTCGCGGTCTTCGGCCTCAACGGCTTTGTGATCGGACCGCTGATTGCCGCGTTGTTCCTGTCGAGCTGGGCGCTGTTCGTCGAGACCAAGCCCAAGGTGCAGCTGCCTTAGGCATGAAACGTATTGCTGGCGACTTGTTGCGACAAGGCCTGTGCTGCTGGCAAGGAGGTGAGCGGGCCGCTGATCGGCTCGCCATCGCGCACCAGATACCAGCAAGCGAGCAAACCGGATGCACGCAGCGAAGCGGGAACTGCGCTGCCGATCACCGACATGATTTGAACCTGTGCCATGGGAAAAACTCCATCAAACTGATGGGGCTACCTTAGGGATTTGCCGGCACGACGGACAATCAACGCTTTCGATAGTGGTCATTGATGCCAGTGAGGTCTGGCGTCATTCGACCACTTGATCGAGCATGTGCATGACTTCGCGCTCATTGAGCAGGCCCTTGTGCACGAGGTTTTCGGCGAGCAGGGACAGCAGCTTGGCGCAGCGATGGCCTTCCAGATGCTTGAGCTCGGTAAGTGCGCTGTACACCTTGCTCGAGGTGCACAGACCGACGATGCGGTGCGGGTTTTGTGTGGGCATACAGTCGTCCTTGTTGTTATCGATCTGTTGTTTACGGACGGATTCAGATTGCGGTTCCGTCATGACAAAGCGGTGACCGTTCGATGAAAAAAGCCCGACGGTCGATTCCATCATGCCGACTTTAGCTGCTCGCACTGTCCTCACAGCGACCTTGGCGAGATTTTTTCAGACGTTGGCCGACCAGCGGTCATAAAAAAGCCCCGCTTGAAAACGGGGCTCTGTGTTGCGCTTACCAGCGTGGACCGCCGTAGTAGCCATGCGGGCCGCCGTAGTAGCCGTGGGGCCGACCGTAATAACCACGAGGCGGGCCGTAATAGACGGGGGCTGGCTGCACGTAGACCGGTTGTTGTACATACACCGGCGCCGGCTGGTAATAGACCGGTGGCGGCGGTTGCTGCACGTAGACCGGTTGCGGCTGCACATAAACCGGTTGTTGCTGCACATACACCGGCCGATCCTGGTTGATCAGTGCCGAGCCGATGATGGCCGAGCCGACGATCGCGCCAAACACTGCAGGGCCCTGCCAGCCATGGCCACCACCCGCTTCAGCCTGGCCGGTGACGGCAAGTGCGCCAATCAACAAAGCCATGATGGGAAGTTTACGAATCATGATAAGTCCTCGGTTCTTCGACCCGGCGCCGCGGCCTGAGTCAGGCCCACAGTTGTCGCGGGGATACAGCTAAGACAGCAAAATTGCGAAATTCAGCACAGCCGCTGGGTAAATTTTGTGTAAGGTCTGTAGCGGCTTCTTTACCCGGCTGCGCGGCGCCACAAACAAGCCCCAATGATGATTCAGAACCCGGTGGGCTGGCCAATCCCGTCCATCCGAAAGTGCGTTTGAAGGAGAAGTTTCATGCAGATGAACCCGAACAAAGACACCCAACTGTGCATGTCCCTGTCGGGGCGGCCGGGGAATTTCGGTCTGCGTTTTCACAACCATTTGTATGAACAGCTGGGCCTGAATTTCTATTACAAAGCGTTCAGCAGCCAGGACCTGACCGGCGCGGTCGGCGGCATCCGGGCACTGGGCATTCGCGGCTGCGGCGTGTCGATGCCGTTCAAGGAAGCCTGCATTGCGCTGGTCGATGAGCTGGATGCGTCGGCGGCGGCGATCCAGTCGATCAACACCATCGTCAACACTGGCGGCCACCTCAAGGCCTACAACACCGATTACATCGCCGTCGCGCAATTGCTGGAAAGCCACGCGGTGCCGAAGGATTCGACCTTCGCCCTGCGCGGCAGCGGCGGCATGGCCAAAGCGGTGGCCAGCGCCCTGCGCGATGGTGGCTACAAGAACGGTTTGATTGTCGCCCGTAACGAACGCGCCGGCCGCGCCCTGGCGGACTCGCTGGGTTATCGCTGGCAGGCCGAGCTTGGCGACGAGCGCCCGCAGATGCTGATCAATGTCACCCCGGTAGGCATGGACGGCGGGCCGGAGGCGGGGCAACTGGCGTTCGAGCCTGAAGTGATCAAGGCGGCTGAGACTGTATTCGACGTGGTGGCGATTCCTTCGGAAACCCCACTGATTGTGCGTGCACGAGCCGAGGGCAAGCGAGTGATCACCGGGCTGGAAGTGATAGCGATCCAGGCGCTGGAGCAGTTCGTGCTGTACACCGGGGTGCGGCCGAATGAGGCGCAGTTTGCGGCGGCGGTGGATTTTGCGCGTAGCTGAGTGATTTCTGTAGTGGCTGCGGGGGCGTCATCGCTGGCAAGCCAGCTCCCCCAGGGGCTGGAGTGATGCAGAAATTGCAGTCGACCGCGGATTTGTGGGAGCTGGCTTGCCTGCGATGAATTCAATTCGGTTTATCTGGTTGTCTATTATTCAAAACCAGCACGCACAGACGTGCCCATCACAAAAACCATAACCGAGGCCGCCCATGCATCCGCCCATCCTCAACCTCAACGAGGTCGAACTCGAAGCCCTTCCCGAAGCCCTGGCCCCTGAAGGTGAAACCGCCGGGCGTTATCAGCAGCGTATCGCGCGGATCGGTCAGCAACTGGGTGCGCAGAAACTCGGTTATCGCCTGTATGCGCTGCCAGCGGGCATGCGCGGCAGTCCGTTCCACAGCCATCGGGTCAATGAGGAGATGTTCTACGTGGTGGCCGGGGAGGGCGAGGTACGCCTGGGAGGCGAGCGTTTTCCGATCCGCGCCGGTGATGTGATCGCCTGCCCACCCGGCGGACCGGAGAAGGCACATCAGATCATCAATACCAGCGCGGGCGAACTGCGTTATCTGGCGGTGAGCACTCAGCAGCAGCCGGAGATCTGCGAGTATCCGGACTCGAACAAGTATGCGGTGATGGATAATTTCACGGTGGATGCCGACGGCAATGCCTCGGGCTTTGTCGCTGTCGCGCGGCAGGTGGATGGAGTGGATTATTGGGATGGGGAATGAAGCGGGCAGCTGAATATCGCGCAGATCCTGTGGGAGCGAGCCTGCTCGCGAAGGCGGCGGGTCATTCAAGACCGTGGTGACTGACACTACGCTTTCGCGAGCAGGCTCGCTCCCACTCTGGCTTTGCGGTGGTTATTCGAGGCGGGCCAGGCGTTCTTCCAGCGCCGCGATGCGGGCCTCGAGTTCTTCGATACGCTCCAGTGAAACGCCACCGCCCGATCGCTCCCCAGGATTCTGCCGCGCCGCCAGGATCGCTTCGATATCTGCCGGATCGCCCAAGGCATGGGTGTAGCGATCCTCACGCTGCCCGGCCTGACGCGGAATCAATACCGCCAGACCGCGTGCGATCAGCCGTTCAAGCTGATGCACGACCTGCTCGGCGTCCTCGAACTCGTGCATGCGTCCGCTGCGGGTCAGCAGTTCGTTGACGGTCTGCGGACCGCGCAGAAACATCAGCCCCGTCAGAATCACCTGTGCCGGCACCAGTTCCAGCGCCTTGTCGACCTTGTGCTCCCAGCGGTCGGCACGGCTGCCCATCACCAGCCGGGTAAAACCACGCCCCTCCAGCGCCCGCAGGCTCTGGCCGACCTGGCCCTGATTGAGGTTCATCACCGGCTCGCGGCTGGTTTTCTGATTGCAGGCCAGCACCAGCGCGTTGAGGGTCAGCGGATAGGTTTCCGGGCTGGTGGCCTGTTTTTCGATCAGCGCACCGAGAATGCGGATTTCCGTGGCATTGAGCCGTGGCTGGTCGGAGGTGGATTCTTGTTCGTTGCTCATCGCGCGTTCCCTCTGCAGTCGAAGCCGCCTAGCCTAATCCTTGCCAAACAAAAGGCAAGCCGTGTGCTCATCAAGCATGGCTATAATCGCCACCACGTATTACCCAGCCATCACATGAGATTGCCATGACCATTTCACTGTACGCCGCATCCGTCCCGGTTTTTCAACAAATGCTCAACGCCCTGAGCGATGTGCTGAAAAAGGCCGAAGCCCACGCCAGCGCGAAAAACATCGACCAGAGCGTCTTCCTGCAAGCGCGTCTGTACCCGGACATGTTCCCGCTGGTGCGTCAGGTGCAGATCGCCGTGGATTTCGCCAAAGGCGTGTCGGCGCGTCTGGCTGAAGTCGAACTGCCGAAGTACGACGACACTGAAACCACCTTCGCCGAACTGCAAGCGTTGATCGCCAAGGTTCTGGCCTTCATTGGCGAGATCAAGCCAGAGCAGATCGATGGCAAGGAAGGCATCGAAATCGTCACCCGTCCGGGTACGCCGAAAGAGAAGCGCTTCAGTGGTCAGGCGTATCTGCTGACTTACGGCCTGCCGCAGTTCTTCTTCCACGTCACCACCACCTACGCGCTGCTGCGTCATAACGGTGTTGAAGTGGGCAAGCGCGATTACATGGGCGCGTTCTAAACACCCGGATACGAAAAAGCCCGCCAAGATTCGCGCCTTGGCGGGCTTTTGTTTTTCTGTGGGAGCGAGCCTGCTCGCGAATGCGGCGTATCAGGCGCTATTAATGCTGAATGTCTCGCCCCTTTCGCGAGCAGGCTCGCTCCCACAAGGTAAGGCGGTTACGCCGTACGCTGAGCCTTCTCTTCCTCGCCCAGGCAAGCTGCCGCTGTAAACAGCACGTCAGTCGACGAGTTCAGCGCGGTCTCCGCCGAATCCTGCAGCACGCCAATAATGAAGCCCACCGCCACGACCTGCATGGCGATCTCGCTCGGGATGCCGAACAGGCTGCACGCCAGCGGAATCAGCAGCAGCGAACCACCGGCCACACCCGAAGCACCACAGGCGCAAATCGCGGCGACGACGCTGAGCAGGATTGCGGTCGGAATGTCCACGGCGATGCCCAAGGTATGCACCGCCGCCAGGGTCAGCACGGTAATGGTGATCGCCGCACCGGCCATGTTGATGGTCGCGCCGAGCGGGATCGATACCGAGTAGGTGTCTTCGTGCAGGCCCAGGCGCTTGCTCAATTCCAGGTTGACCGGAATGTTCGCCGCCGAGCTGCGGGTGAAGAACGCGGTGATGCCGCTTTCGCGCAGGCACATCAGGGTCAACGGGTACGGATTGCGGCGCAGCTTCCAGAACACGATCAGCGGGTTCATCACCAGCGCGACAAACAGCATGCAGCCCAGCAGCACCGCCAGCAGGTGCGCGTAGCCGAGTAGCGCGCCGAAACCGGAGGTGGCCAGTGTCGACGCGACCAGGCCGAAGATGCCCAGCGGCGCGAAGCGAATGACCACGCGGACGATCACGGTGACGCCGTTGGACAAGTCACCGAGCACTTCGCGAGTGGTGTCGCCAGCGTGGCGGATGGCAATGCCCATGCCGATCGCCCAGGCCAGAATGCCGATGAAGTTGGCATTCATCAGCGCGCTGACCGGGTTGTCGACGACGCTGAGCAACAGGCTTTGCAGGACTTCGCCGATGCCGCCGGGCGCAGTCACGGCAACGTTTTCGGTCGATAACACCAGATTCGACGGGAACGCCATGCTGGCGACCACGGCCACCACCGCAGCGCTGAATGTACCCAGCAGGTAGAGGAACAGGATCGGGCGGATGTGGGTTTCCTGACCGTGCTTGTGGTTGGCGATCGAGGCCATCACCAGAACGAACACCAGAATCGGCGCCACGGCTTTCAACGCCGAGACAAACACCTTGCCGATGAACGCGGTGGACTTCGCCAGCTCCGGTGCAATCAGGGCCAGGGCAATACCGGCGATCAGACCAATGACGATCTGGCTGACCAGACTCAGGCGTTTCAGGCGTTGCAGTAACGAAGGGGATGAAGCGGTCATAGCGGCATCTCTGTTTTTTATAGGGTGCGAAGCGTCGTGGGCAGTCACGAAACGCCTGTCGAAGTGACATCAACGCCGCCAAACGGCACGTTGAACAGCTGTACGATTTTCAGGGCGCGGACTTTATCACAGCGTAGGCGTGAACCTTCAGGCCTGTGACGATCTGCCACCGGATCGGCCCGGCAGATCGGCAGTTTTGGGCAACTCAGTGCGGACGCAGTCTGTTAAGCTTCGCCATCCTCATTTTCAAGTTCTGCCAGCGGGCCTCCGGGTCATCGCTGGTGTCGTCGTTTTGCTGGAGTTGCGCATGCTGTTGCCTATTCTTCTGTTGTCCGCCGCCGGGTTCACGGTGCTGACCACGGAATTCGTCATTGTCGGCCTGTTGCCGGCGATCGCCCGAGACCTCGAAGTCAGCATCCCGCAAGCCGGGTTGCTGGTGACCTTGTTCGCCTTTACCGTGGCGCTGTTCGGCCCGTTCCTGACCGCGTATTTCGCCCGTTTCGAACGGCGCAAACTGTTTATCAGCATTCTGATCATGTTCGGTCTGGCCAATACCGTTGCAGCGTTGGCACCGAACATCTGGGTGATGGCCATCGCACGGTTGATTCCGGCGTTGGGTTTGCCAGTGTTCTGGGCATTGGCCAGTGAAACCGCCGTCGACATCGTCGGCCCGGATTTCGCCGGCCGCGCCATCGCCAAGATCGGCTTCGGCATCGTCTGCGCCACGGTGTTCGGCATTCCGGTCGGCACGCTGATTTCCGACGCGTTCGGCTGGCGCAGCGCTTTCGGCATTCTGGCGCTGATCGCGTTTGCCAAAGCCTTGCTGCTGTTTGTCTATCTGCCGAAAACCAGTCTGCATCAGCATCAGGTCAGCTTCCGTTCGCAGTTCAAGATCCTGCGCAGCCCGCTGATGCTCGGCCATATCTTGTTGTCGATTCTGGTGTTCAGCGGCATGTTCACCGCTTATACCTACCTTGCGGACATCCTCGAACGACTTGCCGGTTTCAACGGCACCGTGGTCGGTTGGTGCCTGATGGCGTTTGGCGCAGTCGGGCTGATCGGCAACTCGCTCGGTGGGCGAGCGGTGGATCGGCATCCGCTGGGGGCGTCGGTGTTGTTCTGTGCGTTCATGATCGCCGGTATGGTTTCGCTGGTGCCGAACATTCATTCGCCAGTGGGTCTGGCGGTGGCGATGGGCATCTGGGGCGTAACCCAGGCCGCATTGTTCCTGGTCAGCCACGTGCGCCTGATGAAAGCCGCGCCGGAAGCGCCGGCCTTCGCCGCGTCGCTGAACATCGCCGGGGCCAATCTCGGCATCGGCCTGGGCGCGATGGTCGGCGGCCGGGTGATCGACAGCGCCGGTCTTGGCTTTCTCGGCTTTGCCGCTGCCGGCTTCATTTTGCTGTCGGTGTTCCTCGCCATGGTGCTGATGACGCTGAAGCCGCGTGAAGTCTGCGCTTCATAACCCGGTAAACAACTCGCGTCGGGCACCCTCGGTAATCGCTACGATGCCAGGGTGCTTGACCTTGCGTTCCACCGAAATGGCATAGAACGACTCGCTCACCGCGTCGGTCTGGCCGATCAACTCGACGCCGTACTGGCGCTTCACTTCCTCGGCAATCACGCTCGGGCCAATAAAGATCCCGCTGCCGGATTGGCCGAAGGCCTGCATCAAAGCACTGTCATCGAATTCGCCGACAATCTGCGGCTGGATCTGCTGTTCGGCGAACCAGCGCTGCAAACGGCTGCGCACCACGGTTTCCGCGCCGGGAATCAACAGCGGTGCGCCGTGCAGGCTGCGCGGGAAATCCTGGCCATATTTCGCGGCGAGTTCGGCGGTGGCGAAAAAACTGATCCCGCATTCACCGAGCTTCTGGCTGTAGCCTTTGATGTCCAGATGCGAAGGCATCGGGCTGTCGGAAATCACCAGATCCAGACGCTGAATGGCCAGATCGGCGAGCAGGCGCTCGAGTTTGTCCTCGCGGCAGGTGATGCGCAGCGGCTCGCTCAATTCCATGGTCGGCGCGATCAGGCGATAAACAATGGATTTGGGCACCACGTCGGCCACGCCGACGCGAAAGAGGATCTGCTGCTCGTTGGGCTGCGCACGCAGCATCAGCTCCAGCTCGCCGCCCAACTGAAACATCTGCTCAGCGTAGGGCAGGGCCTGGCGCCCGGCTTCGGTGAGTTCCAACTGGCGGCCAACTCGGCGAAACAGTTCCACGCCATAGGTTTGTTCAAGCAGTGAGATCTGTCCGCTGATGGTCTGTGGCGTCAGGTTCAGTTGCTCGCAGGCGCGGACGATGCTGCCGGTTTTGGCTACAACCCAGAAGTAATGCAGTTGTCGGTAATTGAGCATATCGGTCGCCACTTCGTGAAAACCGAAGTATAGCCGCTAAAAATACGAATTTTCCTGAAGTGTTCATCTCCCTAGAATGCCCAGCCATCGACGGCCGGTGTGTGCGCCTGTCTGTTCATTCGAAGGAAACCTTATGAAATACACATTTCCCGCAGTGATGTTTGCGTCTTTACTGGTTCTGGCCGGTTGTGATCAGGCGGAAAAAAGCGCCCAGCAACTGATGGGCGCGGCGGCTGAAACTGCCAAGCAAGCGATTGACGACACCCATAAAGCCGCTGAGCAAGCGCTCAGTGATGCCACCGGTGGTTTGATCGAGAAAAAAGAAACTCCGGAAAAACAAACGGAAGAATCCGAATCTTCCTCCAAGACCATCTAAACCGTCTTACACAGAGTCAGGACTGACCCATGGAATATCTGTTAGAACTCGCCGCCAGCCCCACCGCTTGGGTTGCTTTGGCCACACTGGTGGTAATGGAAATCGTGCTTGGCATCGATAACCTGATCTTTATTTCGATCCTGACCAACAAGCTGCCCGAACAGCATCGGCAGAAGGCGCGCCGTATCGGTATCGGCATGGCCCTGATTCTGCGTCTGGCGTTGTTGAGCACCATCGCGTTCATCGTGCAGTTGACCGAGCCTGTGATTGAAATTCTTGGCCAGGCGTTCTCTTGGAAGGACATGATCCTGATCGCCGGTGGCCTGTTCCTGGTGTGGAAAGCCACGACCGAGATCCATCACAGCATGGACCCGTCGCCGGAAGACCCGAAAACAGCGACTTCGACCGTAACGCTTGGTTTTGCCGCGGCTATCGGTCAGATCCTGATGCTCGACATGGTGTTCTCGATCGACAGCATCATTACCGCTGTCGGCATGACCGAACACTTGCCGATCATGATCATCGCGGTGGTGGTGTCGGTGCTGGTGATGCTGCTCGCGGCTGACCCGCTGGCCAAGTTCATCAACGATAACCCGACGGTGGTCATGCTGGCGCTGGGCTTCCTGATCATGATCGGCATGACGCTGATCGCCGAAGGCTTCGGCGCCCACGTACCGAAAGGCTATGTGTACGCGGCCATGGCGTTCTCGGCGGGCATTGAGGTGTTGAACATGCTGTCGCGCCGGGCGAAGCAGAAGAAGGTTGCTCAGCAGGCGTAATTGCTGAGAACACAAAAAACCGCCTGGGCTGGTTGAGCTCAGGCGGTTTTTTTATTCACCTTTTGCTGAGTTGTCGAGAGCTTGGTGCTGCTGAGCGCTCTCATGAGGGGAAGACCTTGTTGGTCCTCAATGCGCAGCAGCGTGTCGCACTGGATGCTTCTCTGTCTTCTCAACCGGCATCGTCTGCACCGGATGATGATGGCGCCGCGAAATCCGCAGCACGCCCCACAACATGGCAGTCGCCACGGCCAGCCAGCCGGCTATCAACATCACGATGGTCATGGTCAGGCTCATTGGTGCCTCCTCTTCGCCCTGCATCGGGCGCCCGCTTTTCGCAATTCGCTCTATTTCAGTGACAGTCTAGTCAATGGGGTGTTTCAAGCTATTGACCAAAGGTCGTTAGTCACCAATCAGTTTGCTCTATGCAATCGCAGAGTCTGCGGTTTAAGGCTATACCGCAGGCGGGTGCGGCTCTATGATCGCTGGCGTTGCCGGAACACGATGACCGGCGTCTGGAAGAGAGTGATTGATGGTGCAGGTATTTTCTCGAGTGCGCGGAGCGTTGCTTGCCGGCGCTTGCGCGGTGGTGCTGAGCGGATGTGCAGGCAATGTAGCGCCGGAAGTCAAACGCTTGCCGGAGCGGGTTGAGCTCAGCGGCACCTTCTATCGTGGCGAAGCCAACCAGAGTGGGCCACAGGTGCTCGCCAGTCTGCTGTCGCAACAAGGCATCGTGATCACCCCGGGACTTCTGGAAAAACCGCTGCACTTGCCGGGCGCTGAGGACAAGCTGCAGCAGAACATGCAGAACCTCGCCCGCGAATACGGTCTGGTGGTTTATCCGCTCGACAGCAAGCTGCCAGCCTTGCTGACACAGGTCGCAGCGGGCTATCCGGTCATGGTGCGTTTCAGTGAAGGTTCGGCATTCTGGGCCGAGCCGCGTTACGCGATTCTGTCCGGCTACGATCGCAATAAACAGAAGGTCCTGCTGCGCGCCGGCATGAACCGTCGGCAGTTGATGGATTTCGGCAGCTTTCAAGCAGCGCTCGAAAAGGCCGGTGGCTGGGCGATCCTGATTCAGAAACCGGCGCAGATCCCGGCAGCCGTCGACCGCTCCCGTTGGCTGAAAGCCGCCGATGAACTGGCCCAGGCCGGTGAAGAAAACGCTGCGGCGCAGGCGCGAAAGGCTCTGGCGGCGCAATAAACCTCCGTTCGTCATCTGCCGGGCACGACTGCGCCCGGCCAGCCTCTGAAGATTAATGCCCGTGCTTCGCGGGTGAATCAAGGAGGCAACATGGCAGATTCCCCAAACCCGAAAGGCCCGCACTCGTCCGAACATTCCTCGGGTGATGATCTGGGATTCGATCCGGATTCGCCGGACCTTGACGATCCGCAGGTTGATCCGGTCGGTCCGGCCAAAGCGCCGCTGGATGTCGAGCCCGGTGAAGATCCGAAGAAACCGGCCAAGCCCTATGATCCGTTAGCCGATCTGAAACCTTGATGTGAGGTGCGTATGAGTACCGATTCAAGCTTCGATGACCACAAACCTGACAGCGTGCCGACCACGCCGGAGCCTGAGGTTGATCCGGTGCTGGACCCGGACAGCCCGATGCGTGACCCGCTGGCCCGGCCCAATGTGCTGACGCCGGAGGTTTCGCCAGAGCCGAGCTCGGGCGATGGCATCCCCGATGACGACAAGATGCCGCTGCCCAACGACTGATGCGCAGACGAAAAAAAGCCCCGAAGATTCGGGGCTTTTTCATGAACGCTGGATCTACTTGGCCGCCTCAACTACGCCGCTCTGACGGCTCTTGAGGTTTTTGTCGGCTTTGTACTGCTGTGCCACCGCTGGAACACTGGCGCTGCGTCCGGTTTCCACCCAGCTGCGGATACGGCTGGCATCGGCAAAATGCGTGTATTTGCCAAACGCATCGAGAATCACCAGGGCGACTGGACGGTTGCCCATCTTCGTCACCAGCACCAGGCAATGGCCGGCCGGGTTGGTGAAGCCGGTCTTGGTGATCTTGATGTCCCAATCGGCCTTATTGACCAAGTGGTCGGTATTGCGGAAGCCCAGGGTGTAGTTGGGCTTGCGGAACGCCACGGTTTTTTCCTTGGTGGTGGTCAGTTGCACCAGAAGCGGTTGCTTGTGCGCAGCCACCAGCAGTTTGCTCAGGTCGCGGGCGGTGGAAACGTTGCGCTCCGACAAGCCGGTCGGCTCGACAAAGTGCGTGCTGGTCATGCCCAGCGCCTTGGCCTTGGCGTTCATTGCCGCGATAAAAGCAGCGTAGCCGCCCGGATAGTGATGGGCGAGGCTGGCGGCAGCGCGGTTTTCCGAGGACATCAAGGCGATCAGCAGCATCTCGCGGCGCGGCAGCTCGCTCTTGAGTTTGACCCGGGAGAACACACCCTTCATTTCCGGAGTGTTCCTGATGTCGACATCGATCCATTCGTCCATGTTCTGTCGAGCTTCTACCACGACCAGGCCCGTCATCAGCTTGCTGACGGAAGCGATCGGCACGATCACGTCAGGGTTGCTGGAATAGATGACTTTATTGGTCTGCATATCCATAAGCAGGGCGCTGCCGGACGCGATCTTCAATGTCGAAGCGTCACGTGGAGCAGCGGTGGTTTCCGCAGCGTTGATCGTTGGCGTGATGAATGTGCCTGTAACAGCAAACAACAGGCTCAGAATCGAGAGACGAATTTTCACGCGGGCGAACTCTAAAAGGTTGGATATACCGTTAGTTTGTAACGGGTTATTTCTTAAAACCGGCGCATTTTAGGAGTATGGCTGAAGAACTGTCGATGGTTGTTTGTAAGACCTGTAAATCTCGTGAAAAGGCCTGTTAAAAGAGCGGTTTCCGGCGAACGGTTGAAGTTTTTTCTCAGGCATCAAAAACCCCGCACGAGGCGGGGTTCTGATGCGGCGGAAAAAACCGGTCAGACGTGCAGGGTTTCTGCCGCGTAGAGGGTATTTTCCAGCAGGCAGGCACGGGTCATCGGGCCGACGCCGCCCGGTACCGGAGTAATCCAGCCAGCGCGGGGCAGGGCGGTTTCGTAGACGACGTCACCGACCAGTTTGCCGTCTTCCTGACGGTTGATGCCGACGTCGATCACGATCGCGCCTTCCTTGATCCACTCACCCTTGACCAGGCCTGGTTTGCCGGCGGCGACGACCACCAGATCAGCACGGCCGACGTGACCGGCCAGATCCTTGGTGAAGCGGTGAGTCACGGTGACGGTGCAGCCGGCCAGCAGCAGCTCCATAGCCATCGGGCGACCGACGATATTCGAGGCGCCCACGACTACCGCATCCATCCCGTAAAGATCAGCACCAGTGCTTTCCAGCAAGGTCATGATGCCTTTCGGGGTGCAGGGGCGCAGGAGCGGGATGCGCTGGGCCAGGCGACCGACGTTGTACGGGTGGAAGCCGTCGACGTCTTTGTCCGGGCGGATGCGTTCCAGCAGCTTGGACGCGTCGAGATGTTCGGGCAGAGGCAACTGCAGGAGAACGCCGTCGATAGCCGGATCGTCGTTGAGGCGATCGATCAGATCGGTCAGGGCGTCCTGAGTGGTGTCGGAGGGCAGGTCGTAGGCTTGAGAGAGGAAGCCAACCTCTTCACAGTCTTTACGCTTGTGCGAGACATAAACCTGAGAGGCAGGATCGCTGCCGACCAGGATCACCGCGAGGCCGGGGGTGCGCAGGCCTTGCTGGCGACGCTCGGCAAC
>Ga0308161_1000186_pt1 | contig 147738 bp, 273 predicted proteins | sample PhyFR2_FD_201034 | JGI IMG/M metagenome (GOLD analysis project Ga0308161, IMG submission 201034) | Phyllosphere microbial communities from UC Gill Tract Community Farm, Albany, California, United States - DLSLF.R2 | ecosystem: Host-associated > Plants > Phyllosphere > Unclassified | place...
AGTTTCAGTTCTTCTCGTCGTCGCTAATAGGAGATAAAGGTGAAAGTAGGAAAGAAATATCAGATAATGGGGGCTATCTTTGACGATATAGCTCTACTAGAAAATGCAAATATTTTCGAGTTGGTAGGTATCGAAGATAAAGGGACTAAAAATGAAGCGTACATTTTTAAGGGCGTATCCACTTCAAGGACGCAAGTATGTCATAAGACTACTCAAGAGATCGGTTTGGCAATCATTCAAGAAGTAGGTTGACTTTTACTCAGAGGGATCGTAAGATCTCTCTTGTTAAGAGAAATCGGAGGAAGTATGAAGACTATTCAAGATATAATGATGTTGTGGGCAGGAGTTATGACTGAGTTAAAAGATAACTTCCCCGACTATCACGCGATGATGAAGCGCTTTGGGTATAAAGCGTGTGTCCGTGAAAGGAGAAATAATAGCTTTGGTTGGTGCAATCACAGAGAACGTATTGTGGCTATCAATAGATTCTTACATAAGAATAGTCAGGACGAAGCGATAATTGATACTATGTGGCACGAGATTGCTCACGCTATCGACTTCTGCCAGCGCGGTGTATCTGATCATAGCGCACCTTGGAAAGCCATTGCAGAGGAACTTGGTGCAGTAGCTAAGTCTGCATCTAAACGTGCCGTAAAAGTCCAGTATAAGTTTGTATGTGCTTATCGTGAAAGTGATCGTAGCGTTAAAATGCTCAGGGGCTATCACAGAAAACCTGCACACTACAAGCCAAACTCCGTTATGGCTGATACCTTTATGAAAGGTAAAAAAGAAGAGTCTATGGGAAAAGTTTGGTTGTATACTTGGGAAAAGTGGGTTACAATCTGTCAAATACTTGGGCAATCACCTTACAGAGAGGAGAATTAATATGAAAGAAGATATGTTTAAAGGCGCACCAGCTTGGGCTACTATGGTAGAGGAATCCCGTAAGTTTATGGGTATGCCATTACGTGTGTGGACTGATGGCAAGAAGTATAAATATGTCCCTGGCTACAACGGTTACGATAAATCCGGCAATACTTTTGATTTTGCGTGGGATATGGTTGGCAAGCGAGTTATTGCTGAGCGAAATCTTGAGGGTAAAGTTAAGACTTCCCGCAAGAAAGGGCCAAAGAAAACAGCCAAGACTGTACCAACTCTGGAGATCAGTTACACGGACGGTAGCAAATACAAAGTGAAAAATCCTTTGACAATGATGTTGATTCCAGATTATGTTCTTCTTCTGCTGAAACAGAAGGGTGAAGCCGATGATGATGTTATTGAACAAGTTTCAGTTCGTATTAAAGCAGACAGCTTGGAGAAAATCCTGGTTAAATCACCAAACTTCGAGTCTTCTCTTTACTTCCAAAGCGGAGATGTGGTAGAGTTTATTAAAGGTACACGGCGTAACGTTGTATCTGGTGAGTATAACTTTTAATTAGAGGAGACGAATATGACTAGCCCATTTCTGAGAGCAACACAATCTTCCCGTTCACGCAGCCCTATGGCTACACAAGAAAAGGAAGTAAAATCAGCACTGAATAATCCTCTGGTCGGTAGTCCGGTGTTCGCTCCGGCAGTGTCGGCTAAGCAAACAACTCTTCCGGCTGTTATGACAGAGGAAGATATTCAAGGTACAGGTGCAGCAGCAGGTCAGCAGATCAAGGCTGTAGCTTCACAGGTACTGAAACACCAACGTGCAAACAATGGTGATGAACTGTCAAACCGTCTTAATGCTTTGGTCAAAGAAACAAAGCAACTTGATCCTAACAGTATGAAAAACTCGAAAGGGATCAAGAGGATCTGGAAACGCATTCTGGGCATCAAGGAAGATATCTTTGAGCAGTTTGATACTATTGATGGTCGAATCAACGTTCTAGTGGGCGAACTGACTGAGGATCTTAAGCGTGAGAAAGATGGTCAGCATCAGCTTAAGCAACTGCGTGAGCAGGCTGGACATTATGCCCTGGCACTGAACCGTGATATCGAACTTCTCTCTGCAAACTTAGAGCGTGAGCAGGCGACATTCGACAGTATCCCAGAAGAAGAAGTAGAGGCACGAGAAGAGAAACGTGGTACGATGGATCTGATTGAAACCCGTATCAATGACTTGGCGGCACTTCGCCTGTTGATGGTTCAGTTTGGTCAACGTGTTAAAGGTATGGAAGAAGTTGGTCGTCAGCTTATCCGTGCAAGTAACAACGTTCTCACTAACGTTATTCCAGCTTACACCGCAGCATTCTCTGCGTATGTACACAGTATGCGTCAGAAGAAAGCCGCAGAAGCGCTTAACAGCACGATTGACGAGTTCAATAATGCTATCGCATTAGGTGGTGAACTGGCGTCTGCAAACCGCGTAGAAGCTGCACGTTTGGCTAATCGTCAGGTGGTAAGCATTGAGACCTTAGAACGTGAGCAGGCTACACTTCTTAAGGATCTGGAAGCGATTAACGAAATTAATAACAATGCGCGTCAAGAACGTGTACAATACATCACTCGTGTGGGTGAACTGGAAGATAGCCTTGTTCAGACAATCCGCACTGGCTTAACCAATAAAGGAGTTTAATATGGAATCCATTAAGATTAGTAAGGTTGAAGGCACAGATCTGTATGCTCTTCAATACTCAGTAGAGCCTGACCTGATCTACCCAATCGGTGTTATGGTGTTGAAGGCTTTAGACTCACTGCCAGCCGATAATGATGGTATGCGTGTTAATATTGTTGAAACTCTGCTGGAGTGTCGAGATAAGTTAACAACTCTGCCTAACGATATTTTACCATTGGGAGAACTGATCTTTCACGTAGAGTACGAGGTACGAGATGCGCAATGATGTTGATCCGGTAATCGAGGGTACGGCTGAAAACTACTCTATCACGCATCCAGCCTACGGGCTGGTGCGGGTAACTCACCCTTCCGGTGGTCAGGTTAAGATGTTTGGTAGTGATCTGATTCACAATGAGCGCGTATGTCTTACCTTCTGTCTGGCAGAAGAAGATCGTCACCTCAACAGTACTTGGTATCACGAGCGTGGACGCATTCTGGAAGTAGAACTGACTCACTCTCAGTGGGCAAGTATGGTTAGCTCAAGTATGGGCAGTCCTACTCCTGTAACCTTTAAGTACTTCCGTGATGGGGATCTTAAGGTATTGCCTGGGATTGGCAAGCAAGATACTGCGAAACACAAAGCTAAACGTGAGTATGATCGCAAACTAGCAGAAACGCTGGAACGCGGTGAGAAAGTGTTGGAGCAGATCGAACAACTGATCCTGAAAGGTAAAGCTGGCAAAAAAGATCTTGACGAACTGAGAGGACTTATGCAACAATCTCTTGGTCGATTCAAGTCAGACACTACTTTCGCAGTTGGATGCTTCGAGGAAAGTATGGAAAGTCTTGTAACTAACGCTAAAATTGAGGTAGAATCTACTCTCAGTGCAATGGCAAAACGAATTGGTGCTGAGCACTTAGGTTTGAAGTTAGATACACAGTTACTTGAAAATAACGGTTGACACAGAGAACGGGGTGAGTTAAGCTTACCCCACTAACCACAGAGAAGGAGAAATAAGAATGGCAAAAGTATCCCTTAAGAAACGTAGCGAAACCCTGAAAGTTTCACTTAAGAAAGCAGGATTAGGTGATCGTCTGATGCTGCGCGTAGCAAGTGCTCTGGATATTTCCGGTAGTATGCAAAGTCTGTATCGTAGTGGTGTAATGAGCGAGTTTGTTGGTAAACTGTTACCGTTCGGTGTGCTCTTTGATGACAACGAAGAGATTGATATGTGGGCATTTGACCACGGTTTCCGTGAGCTTCCACCAGCAACCGCTGATGTTTACGCTGACTATGTTGGCAACTGTATGGGAGGTATTTCAATCTCCGGTGGCACTGCATATGCACCAGTAATGAACGACATTTACGGTTCATATTTCGGCAAAGTCAGTCGTAACGAAGTTAGCCACTCTCAAGAAGTTCGCCCTAAAGGTGGTTTCTTCGGTAAGCTTCTGGGTAAAACTGAAACTGTCACTGTTAGCACTACTCAGACTATCTATGAAGATCCTGAGAATATGATGCCAGCAATGGTGTTGTTCCAGACTGACGGTGAGAACAGTGACGATTCAAGTGTTCGCAATCTGCTTTCACGCAATATTAACACTCCGGTGTTCTGGTTTATGGTAGGTGTTGGCAATAGTAACTTCCGTAGCCTGAAAGGTCTGGCTAAAGACTTCCCGAATGTTGATTTTATTTCGGTAGAAAGTCTTGACTTACCAGACGAACAACTGTATGATGAACTTCTCAAAGGTAAGTTCAAAGATTGGTGCGATGCACACAACGTACAGTCTGTAGCTAAGTAATTAAATACACATTAATAAATAAGGAGAACATAGAATGGCTAAGGTATCACTGAAAAAAGGTAACTCTGAGAAAGTATCACTGCGCAAAGTAGCACCGCTGCTGAAAAAGATTCTGATGCGCTTCAACTGGACTTCTGATGTGAAACTGGATCTGGACTGTTCAGCCCTGCTGTGCCGTACTGATGCAAAAGGTTATCCAGAAGTTATTGATGTTCGACACATCGTGTTCTACGCCCCTACGAATGGCTTTGACCCGAGCCGTTCAGTGTTCTACGGCGGCGATGTTCGTGACGGTACTGGTGACTTCGAGACCATTGATATTAACCTGGAAACTCTGCCAGAAGATGTTACTGAAATCCCGTTTGTTCTGACCATTGATGATGACTCAGACACCTTGACCTTCGGCAATGCAACCTCTGGTCTGCTGGAACTGGTGAATATGGAGACCAACGAAACTGTACTGGACTTCAACTTCCTGGAGAAAGAACACGCTGGACGTAGTATCATCCACGTAGCCTCTCTGAAACGTTCAGATGCAGGTGGCTGGGATATCGTAGGTGTTGGCGCAGGTAAGAATGGTAGCATTCTGGATGCATTCACAGCCTTCGGTGCAGATGCTGAATGGTTTGAGTAAGATTTAAAAAGGGGCTTCGGCCCCTTTGTTTTATGTAGTCGTTAGTGTTAGAATGCACTCTCGAAATATAGGAGGCTAGATTGTTAAACCCCCTGAAAGGAGAGAAAAAGATGCTAGTAGCGCCTTTACTTGCATTAACTCTTGCTGTAGTATCTCCAGGTGTTGATGCAAAAGCTTCTGTATCACATAAATGTACAAGAAATGACAATAAAGTAGATATGTTAGCTTGTGCAATGTATGCTGAAAGTAGAAGCCAAGGTAAAAAAGGAATGAATGCAGTCGGTAATGTTGTGATAAACAGAACTGACAATGCTACTTTCCCAGATAGTGTTGAAGGTGTGTTGTTTCAAAGAGGGCAATTCTCTTATACTCAAGCCGGATCTTTCCGTGCGTATGACAAAGAGAGCTGGGAAGACGCAAGAACGTTAGCAAAAAAGCTTTTGTATCTTGATGCAAACTTTCCAGAGGTAAGAAAAGCCGCTGACCCTACTAAAGGGGCAACATATTTCAAGAAAAGAACTGTACGTACCCATTGGCAACGTGATATGGTGATGGTGTACAGATACAAAGAACATCAGTTTTACAAATAGGAGATAAATAATGGAATTACTTGATACCTCTGTAGTGGCAAACGTGCTAGTTAATGGGATGACAGAAGAAGAAGTGTTCCAATCTCGCTGTAACTTGGAGCGTATGCTACCAGTGTTCGGGTTAAAACTGGAAGATGAAGACATTCTGTGGAAGATTGAATACATCGAACGGGATGAATATGTTATGCTATCCCTGTCAGTATGTATGGAGTACTGGAAACTCTACACAGAAAACAAAGAAGCCCTACATACGGGTATTACCGCTGCTCAGCCAGCTATCTATCGGGAGGTACACTAATGGGTGACGTAATCAAGGTTGACTTCAACAAGAAACAAAAGGTTGAAAAGTTTACAGTGAAAAAATATTTGTGTGCAAATTGCCTGAAAGATACGATCCACGACAGCAGAAAGAAGCCTTACGATCCCTTCCTGAGCTTCGAGAAGAATCAGTCTCAAGGGTTGTGTAAAGAATGTGCAATGAAAGTAGCGGGGGCTGTTGAAAATGAAGGATGGTAAAGTAGTAAGCCGTTGGGATGACCTGAGTGATATCTCAACTGACAAGCTGATCAAGCTGCGTGACGTGGCTACAGATAATGTTAGAGAGTTAGGCGCTTCTCTTGAAGATGAAAGGATGTTATTAATCAATGTCCTAACTGAGCTTAAGTCTCGAACCTAAGATTAATAGGTAAAATCTATTTCACATAAGCACCATTCGGTGTTAGTATTAAGAAGTGGAGGGTAATCCTCCACATTCTCACAGGAGGAACTTATCAGTATTTATCACATCACTCCCTATCACACAGGGGATATCGGCAAAGCAATTAACGAAACGATTAAAAGCCTTCCTGATGACTCTTGGATCTGCCTGCGAGATACAGATACAATGTTTCTGTTACCTCAACAAGGAGCTTGGATTGAAGAGATTGTCGCATCTAATCCTGACTATGACCTAATTGGATGTGCAACGAATCGCTTAGGTGGGACGTACCAACTGTTCGACCGCAGAAGAAGTGAAAACCCAGATATTTTATTCCATATGGATCGCGCTGCCCAGGCATATCAAGAGCACGGATTAACCCTGGAGGAAGTACCGAAAGATCAAGTGCTAGCAGGTATGTTCTTACTGTTCAGAAAATCATTATGGGAAGAGTTTCAGATTGAAGAGAAATCTATTCAGTTTGATATCATCCTGTCCGAGAAGTTGAAAAAGGCAGGTAAGCGGTTAGGTATTGCCAGAGGGATCTATATATTTCACTTATACCGTTTAGGTGCAGAAGATCCTCAACGTGCTATCAGCCACCTTATGCATTGCCAAGACTTCTCTAAAATCTATACACCAGGAGAGTTTAATGAGTAAAATTGGTATTGGGGTTATTACTGTTGGCAAAAGGCCAATCCCAGATTATCTCCTTCGAGAGGGAGATGTGTTTGAAGTGTTCGAAGACACAGAACGAAAAGGTGCATCCTTCGGCAGAAACTATTTGATGAAAAGTTTCTACGATCAGGGTTGTGACTATTGGTTTATCTTTGATGATGACGTTAGACCTGTGATGCAGGGCTGGCAAGATTACTTTGTTAACCAAGCTAAAGAGGGATGGGATTTCTTCGGTATGCCGGAGTATTTTAAAGATCCTATCGTGGGTGGTAATGGTGGAGAGATTCTTGCTTTTGGTCAATGCTTAGTCCAGTTTGCTTTGTATTCACGTAAGCTAATCGAAACAGCAGGATACTACCGTAGATTTACCAATGCTTATGGATTTGAAGACACTGAGTACGCATTCCGTATCCAAGAGCTTCAACGGTCTAATAAGCTGAATCAAGGTATTTTTGGATTCCCTTGTCCCGTTCGTATAATGGCTTATATTCATCCTGATGATGTTTTCGGTAACAATCCAAGCCCGTTCGTTAATATGACAAAGGAAGCAAAGGAAGAAGGTGTATCGCAGAACATTCAGGAATACAATCAATCTCTGGAGGACGTGAGAAATGGAAAAACATATTGGTCTTACGAAGAAGCCCAAGGAATTTGATCTTCTCCTAGATTTGAAACCAAACAGTAGCTGTGATTATCATCGTGTGACAATGCCTCTATATGATAACGAAGCAGTGTTTAGCCCTCAAGCAAACATCCTCGTATTCAACCGTATGTTCGGTGGTGGTATTGCTCTGTTGAAACGAATGAAAGCAGATGGTGTTAAGATTATCGTGGATTGGGATGACTTCTTTGAGTTAGACCCTTCTCATTATCTCTATGAGACATTCAGAGCGCATAACTTTGAAGAACAGGCGATTGCATTCCTTAGCTACGCAGACGTTGTGACGGTCACTACAGAGCTTCTAGCGGCTAAGTTGAGACCTTATCATCGTAACATTGTTGTTATCAGAAATGCTTTGCCTTTTGATAAGAGTCAGTTTACACTCAGCACCGATAAATCTTCTGGCACACCTGTTGTATGGGCGGGTGGAGCTTCCCACGCTGACGACCTCCAAGTAGTTACTTGGGCAATGGAAGATTATAGCTTGCTTACTTTGGCAGGTTATGAAAATATCGATAAGGTTGCTAAGGGAACTCATAAGGAAATGTCTGCTCAGGAGTGGTTGAAGATCAAGAATACCTTTGAAGGTGTTAATCTTGTGCCTGCTGTAGCTGACATTAAGAACTATATGCAGGTGTACGATACACATCGCCTGGCGATAGCTCCTCTTATCGATAACGAGTTTAATCGGTGCAAGTCGAACTTGAAGATCTTAGAAGCTGGTGCAAAAGGGATACCAATTATCTGTTCCAAAGTTTTACCCTATTTTAATCCTATCGATGAACCTTTCGTAGATTACGCAAGCAAAACGTGGGAGTGGGAACAGGAATTGAATCGTTACATTAAAAATCCTGCCTACTGTGAAGACAGAGGATTAGCACTAGCCGAACACGTTCGATTACATTACAACCTGGACGATGCTAATGAGCTAAGACGCCAGGTATATGAGAGTTTAAAATAAGGGCTTCGGCCCTTCACAAGAGGAACCTATGGCAAAGATTTTAGTAGATGATCGCGGCGGTGCTGACCAAAGTATTTGCGATTATCATCGAATTTACCTTCCTTATCTGACGGGCGATAACTTCACCGCTAAATCAGATATTTACATCTTTAACGGCTTACCTACTCACGGCAGAGAAGGAATCAATAAGCTTCGTGAAGCTGGATTCAAGATCGTTATGGATCTAGATGACTCTATGGAGTTACCTATTGACCACGTTCTGTGGAATGTATTTGAGTCAGGAATTAAGAATGAGCTGATCTGGTGTATGCAAAACAGCGATGCTGTGTTGACAACTACTGCTCGACTAGCAGAAGAGTTTTCTCAGTATAATAAAAATGTGTTTGTTGTACCAAATGGCTTGCCTTTTGATGAAAAAGGGTTTACACTCTCTACTGATAAAACCTCGAAATCATTCTTCGTATGGGCAGGTAGTGAGACACACAAAAATGACTTAAGAGAACTCCCAGATTTAGGTGACAGGTTAACTGTGTGTGGATACAAGACAGACGCATCAGAGCCTATTTCTAAGCGGGAGTGGATGGATATCTCACAGAGTATCCTGCCTTACGCGAAGTATGAGCACCATCGTACTCTTGATTCCTATATGAAGTCCTATGACGGTCACTCAGCAGCATTAGCTCCTCTCGAAGATACAAACTTCAACAGGTCTAAAAGCAACCTCAAAATTCTTGAGGCTGGCGCTAAGGGTTTGCCTATCATCTGCTCTTCCGTGGATTGCTACGAGGATGAATCACTTTCCGATTATCTGTTATATGCAAAAGATATTATTCAGTGGGAAGATATGACTTCTAAGTTATACACCTCACCAGACTTTGCAGCAGAAATTGGCGCAGGCTTAGCGGAACACGTTCGCAAGCATTACAACATAACCAAGATGAATGATATTCGTCGTGAGATTTTTAAGGGGCTTTAATGTACGTAACTTATGATTTTGATTATAAAACTGACCTGGGCGAGAGAATTCAAGTTGAAGTGGCTTGTGAATATAATGCACCAGATCCTTATTGTGTAGACAGCGATTGGGATTATCAGGGTGGTTTCTTTATCGATATTATCTCTCTGAGTCAGAACGGCAAGCCTTGGGCTGGTGTTGTGACTAAGGAAGAACTTATGCGTGAACTTCAATGTAAGCTTCGTGAAGATGCTATTGAAAACGTTATGTATGGAAACGAGGGTTTTTAAGTAAATGGAGAACATCTGGAAAAACTCTCCTGTACTTAAAGATCAGATATTCGGCAGATGGACAGTAGTAGAACAGGGAGAAATGAAGAACAAGCGCAGGACAGTAAGATGCGTATGTACTTGTGGAGTCATAAAAGATGTTTTCCCTAAAAACCTCTTAAAAGGTAAATCAAAGTCTTGCGGTTGTTTGTCTGCTGAGTTAGCCTCTGTCCGAGAGAAGAAACACGGCCAGTATAAGTCTCTGACTTGGGGTAAATGGAATTCGATGATCAATAGGGCGGTTAACTACTCGTCTTCCAATTCCTTCTACTACGAGGAAAGGGGAATAACCGTGTCAGAGGATTGGCAGGGCGAGAATGGTTTCTCTAACTTTCTTAGGGATATGGGTGAATGCCCCGTAGGTCTAACTTTAGACCGTATAGACAATGACAGGAACTATGAAAAGGGTAACTGTCAGTGGGCCACCAGAAATCATCAATCCACCAATAAGCGTCCTTGGAGAAAAGGACACTCTGGGCGAATAGGAGTACATTATGACTCCTCGGTTAATAAGTGGAGGGCTTCGTTAGTATGTAAAGGAGTTCGACACAATAGCCCGAAATATTCTCTCTTAGAAGATGCCGTGCAAGCCATTGAAGAAATGGAGATCAAGTTTTTAGGATACAATAGGAGCTAACTTTGATTATTAAAAAATATGGACAAGAGGTTGATTTATCCAAGGAAGGTCACACTGGTTGCCCTCGGTGTATTAGCAAGGGTAGAGATAGATCCAAAAACAACCTTATGTGTTATGGCTTAGATAGTGATGGTGAACATAAAGGCGCTCATTGCTTTTCGTGCGAACTAACTATACCTAGTCAGCAATGGTTAAGAGAAAATGGTCAAGAACTAGAAGAAGAGGAAGAAATAGTGGGAAGAGAATTCAACGCAGAGATTCACAAGAAACTAAAAGAAATTACTGGTACTCACCCTAAAAACTATCGTGGCATTCGTGAGGATATTTCAAAACCTCTCGGTGTTCGTTATGAGTATGCCAGTGACGGCAGTATCCATCGAACCTACTACCCTGTGACCAAAGGATATGAGATCGCGGGTTATAAAGTTCGTGAACATCCGAAGGAGTTTGCACACCCTGGCCCATTGGGTGAAACTGGTAAAGAATGTGATCTGTTTGGTCAGTTCAAATACCGCAATGCTTCCGGTACAATTCTGATTGTTGGCGGTGAGCACGACCAGCTTGCAGCAGTTCAACTTCTGAAAGACAACGATCCAGGTGGTAAATACCCAGAGATTGCTGTAGTATCAGGAACTTGTGGTGAAACTTCACTGCACCGTCAGTTGCAAAGTCAGTATAACTTCTTGAATCAGTTCAAGAAAATCATTCTCTGTCTGGATAATGATAAAGCTGGTCAAGAGGCAATGGAGAAGTGCGTTAAAGTGCTACCTCGTAACCGTGTCTATGTGATGACTTTGGATTGTAAAGATCCCAATCAAGCACTGGTTGACGGTAAGAAAGATCACTTTATGACTCAGTTCTTTAAGTCCAAGCTATACACTCCAGCAGGTGTCTATGCATCTAATATGCTGTTCGAAGCGGCGCTTGAATGTATGGATGCTCAGATTATCACCCTGCCTGCCTTTATGCGGGTTGCTGCAAATATGCTTGGTGGTGGTTTGGTTCGAGAAGAGATTACTGTTATTCTGGCTAAAACCAGTATCGGTAAAACTCTGTTAGTGAACGAGGTAACGAAGCACATTATTGTGGAACATCCAGAAGACATTCTCGGTATCCTGTCTCTGGAAGCGACATATAAGAAGTACTCTCGTAACCTGCTTTCCTCTTACCTGCATATTCCTCTGCATCGTAAGACTCCAGAAGAGCGTGAGGCTATTCTTATGGACAACGAGCAACGCATTCGTGCTTTCTACGAACGTCCAGACGGCACTCCTAAGTTCTTTGTGTGTGATGACCGTGGAGCTAGCGTAGAGAGCGTTAAAGAGAAAGTGCTGGAGATGGTTGTTCACTATGGCGTAACTATTCTGGTCATTGACCCATACTCGGATCTTCTGTCTGGTATGGATGTTCGTGAGCAAGAAGAGTTAGCTACTTGGCTGAAACGAATTATGAAAGAGTACGGCATCACCATTATCGTAATCTCTCACGTTAAGAAGTCTGCCAACGGCAACAACGAGCACATCACCGAAGATGATACAATGGGTAGTAGCTTCTTGGCTAAAGGTGCGGGTATCACTATCGCACTGGAACGTGACAAGGCAGCGGAAGATCCTATTGAACGTAACACCACAAACTGTTTCATCCTGAAAAACCGTGAGTTTTCTGAGACAGGTGCTGCTGGTAACTTCTACTACGATATCAAAACTGCAACTCTGCACGACAAAGAGCAGTACTTTAGCAATCCCGCTAACATTGGCGGCGATATGAAGTTCTGATTGACATAGAGGGAGAAGGAGTGTTATGCTCTTGCTCCCTAAAATAACAAAGGAGAGGAAATGATTGGAGACACACCCTTAAATACTTTCACCTGGGATATCGAAGCAACGGATTTACTTCGTGAATCTTCTATCGATTATACCCTGAGTCCATATCGACTCCGTGATAGCTTCGGTATGCACTGTATTGTGCTGGAGAATCACGAGACGGGTGAGATTATTGGCTTCCATAACGGAGACAAGTATGAGTTTGATGGTCGTCCATATAGCGAGTCTGATGATAAATACACTTACGAACTGAAAGAGTATGAGACAGTCGAGTACACTCACTTCCCTCTGGATCAGTTTGTAGATTTTGTCAATCACACAGGTATCTTTGCGGATAAACCACAGTACAAAGTTGAACGTGCAATTGGTCATAACACCATTAACTATGACTTCTTGGCGGTAAAGCTGTTCTACAAGATCCCTTACAGTGTGAAGTACAACACTTGGGGTGAAAGTAACGTTGAACTTATCGACTCAATGATTCTGAGTAAGGTGCTAAACCCTGATCGCTTTGGTGGTCATAGTCTGGATGCACTGTCACAGAAAGCTGGCGGGGATGTAAAACGAGACTTCCGTAAAGAAATTCCCGTAGAAGATCGATTTAAGACTTTTGCTGCGGATATGCTTTACTACTGTATCTACGATAACAAGGCGAACACCGCTGTGTATCGTATGTTGCAACAGGAATGGGGTGATTACGATAAGTGGACTGATCCATTTATCCTGGAACAGCGTGTAGCTGATATCATTACCCGACAAGAACACCGTGGCTTTGCTTTCGATATGAAGAAAGCAGAACAAAACATTGCAGATCTGGATCAGAAGATGGAAGAGCGCCGTCAACGTGCGGAACCTATCCTTCCACCTAAACCTGCAACGAAAGGCTATCTGAAAGACTTTATTCCTCCTAAGCTACAGTTTAAGAAGAATGGAGAGCCAACTTCTAACATCATTAAGTTTGCTGCAAAACACGGCGGTGAACTGGTTGAAGATGGTAATGGCGGTTATATCCTAAAGGCTCTTGATAAAGAATTCCCTTTACCTTTAGAGGCTGATGTACCAATCTGTGATCCAACCGTTCCAGCTACGCTGAACGATACAACTCACATTAAAAACTGGCTTGTTGGCTTGGGCTGGAACCCGAGCGAGTATAAGGATAAGGACATTACATTGAAGTCCGGCACGAAGATCCGTAAGGATGATGCCGCGATGGAAAAAGGTATTCAGGATTATCTGAAACAAACCTATGAGTCCAACTTCCTTAATGATCGTGCAGAACATCTTGAGTGTACACCAGACCGTCTGGAAGCCACTCTGAGAGCACGTATCGCAAAAGGACGTGGTGTTAAGGTAAGAACGAATCCTAGCTTCACAAAGGGACAGGAGAAGGAGATTTGCCCTAACCTGGAAAGCATCGCTAAGCAGTTCCCGTTTGCTATCGATATCGTGGAATACCTGACTTATAAGCATCGTCGTAACTCAATCTTAGGTGGTGGTGTTGATTGGGATGACCCAGAGGAAGAGCCAGATAAAGGTTATGTTGCTGCTGTAAGGGCTGACGGACGTATTCCTACGCCTGCGGCTACGTGTGATGCGGCTACAAGTCGTATGAAACACAGGTCAGTTGCTAACATTCCTCGTGTTAGTTCATTGTATGGTGAACAGATGCGTAGTTTGTTTGGTGCAGATACACCTAATTATTTCCAAATCGGATACGACTTTGATAGTCTTGAAGCACGTATCGAAGCGCACTATACTTGGAAATATGACATTGAAGGTCAACCATACTGCAACTCATTGCTGTTGGATAAGCCTAACGATGTTCATACCAAAACTGCTGAGAAGATCTCTGAGATCCTTGGCAAGAAGTTTGAACGTGGTAGTGCTAAGGCGGTAAAATACGGTTGTACTTACGGCAGTCAGGCGGCTCGTGTTGCTAAGACAATCGGTAGTGACCTGTACACTGGTGAACTCGTGTTCGGCGGTTTCTGGGAAGCAGCTAAACCACTAGCAGATCTGAAAGAAAAACTGTCGGCATACTGGACAGCAACAGGTAAGACTTATGTTCCTGGCATTGATGGACGTAAAGTACCTACCCGTTCTGCTCACGCAATCCTGAACTCATTGTTCCAATCAGGCGGTGTTATTTGTGCTAAACGTGCAATGGTGCTGTATGATGACTACATTGAAGAAGAAGGTTTGCTGTGTGACTTCTTTGTTGATGATTGGAAGAATATGAAGTTCGCCCAACAGATGATTGCTTACCACGATGAAGCCCAAGTAGAGGTGTCCAAGGAACTCGTAGAGTTCAAATGGTGGCGTCCAGAAGAGTTAGGCTGGGTGAAAGTAGAAGACGAGAAGGAGCAGGCTGCTATCGATAAAGCTTGTGAGAAGAGAGCTAAGCAACTTCTTGCAGAACTTGAAGAGAAGGAAGGTCGTAAGTGGGCTAACCTGCATCCGTCTCCTCGTGGTGGTTATTTCAGTGCTTACTCTCGTGCTGGTGAACTTACAGTTATTGCTGTAACAGAGGCTGGACGTTACTACGGTTTGAATGTAGAATTAACGGCTGGTTATGATGTGGGCAGAAATTGGGCTGAGTGTCACTAATGGACAGACAAACCGCACTAACAATATTTGATATGATGATGCTTGCTATTCTTGTGATAGGTTGTGTATTCTATATCAAAGATGATGAATAAGGGCTTCGGCCCTTTAATGGAGGAAGATATGCAGACAATTTATCAAGTAATTTTCAGTCGCGATGATGAAGACGGTATTTCTACCATTTCTTCATATAGTCGTTACTTCTCTAGTCTCGACAAAGCCAAGAAGGAAAAGACAGAGTGGGATGAAAGATCCTGGCGTAACCGTTCTAACCTAATTATTCTGGAGGTGGAGTAATGATTAGTAGTGAAGATCTGATTGTGTGGCCTGATGATGTAATGTGCTTCGGTGAAGAACTGGAAGAAATGTTGCAAGGTCGTTCTGATGATTACCGTGTTGTCAAAATGGGTACTGACGAGTGGTATGAACTTACTGACTCTGAGCGATCTGAGTATGATTCTGACGACTTTGAAGATGATTGGGACGATACTTACTCCTGTGGTTGCTGCAAGTGCTGTGGTTGTTATTGTGACGAACCAACGGATCGCTTTGGCAATCCAAAAGAAGGCTGGGAGGAAGTATAATGGCTGCTGTTCGTGTTGAGTATGAAGAATATAAGGCTGGTGTTATTGACTACCAGCGTTCAAGCAAGTATTATGTGCCACCTATTCCGCGTAAGAATGAATCTATGATCATCAATGATCAAGAGTATGTTGTTTACGATATTGTTCACAAACCAAACTGTGTAGAGCGTATTATGGGACAAGACTCTCCCCTGTATGTGATTACAGTTAAGATTCAGAGGATTTAATATGATCTTGCTTACCCGCTTGAGCGGTGAAACTGTTCTTATCAATGAACAAACGATTCTGTATGCACAACAGCAGCAGAACTCTGATAGCACTCGTGTTCGAGTGGTTATTGGTGATGTTTACGAAGATCTGTATGTTATGCAGACACCTTACACTATTTATTGTTTATCCAAGGAGCAAAAATGATTACCCAACTAAAACTGATCGCCCACTTAGAAATTGATCTGTCAAATCCAGGTCTTAAAGAAGGCTATGATGCACGTATTGCAGACGGTCAAACTCACGAGGAGATTGTTGCTGGACTTAGTGAAATGCTCACTCAGTGCTTCACTGAATTGATGAACGAAGAGTTCAGCGAAGAAGGTATGAACGTGACCGTGGAGGTAAGATAATGAATCGTCACGCTGAGAGACGCTTAGGTGAAGAAGTATTGGAACGTATTAAAAAGATCGATCCTAACGCTATCATTGCAGGCGGTGCGCCTCGTGATTGGTGGATGGGTAATGAGTGCTCAGATATCGATATCTATCTGAAAGCCCCTGAACTGTCCTCTGACGCTTTACGACAAGCAGCCATATCTTTGCTAGGTTTTAACCGTGTACGCTCTATGAGTGCCGTAGACGAAGATTACGAGGGTATTACAGACCTGCTGGCTGTCTTTGAGTTTGATTATGAAGGTAAGACGTTCAATATTATGTTTATGGATGAATATTGTTCGTTCCCTTATACAGGTCATTTCAGTTGTTCGATCTGTGAGATCTACTATGATGGTAGTCAATTCCATCCTTCACCTAAGTTTATGAAAACTCTACTGGACAAAGTGATCATCCTAGCAGATGATGTAGACGAGAACACTAAACATATTCGCAAGATTGCTGGTAAGTTTCCTGGCTATACCTTCGCTAAGTTTGTCTCTGTTGCACCAAGCTTCACCACAGTAAAAGTGAATGCAGACTTGGGCTTTGACTTCTTGGAGCGGGATGGCAAAGAAAGTCCAGATGTTTTCAACTTTTAGTTGACACAGTAGCAGTATTTTGATATAGTAAGGATTCGCAATGACAACAGCTTTGAAAAAACCTCTCGTTAAAGTACGAACAAACTTCTTTGAAGAAGCCTCCGAAATCTTCCTTAGTGAAGACACGATGATGAACAACAGGTTCTACTTGAAGGTAAAGCGTTTTCATAATGAGAAAACAGTGGTTGAGATTAATACTCACATCGGTAAACGTGAGACTGTCTCTTTCACTGTTAATCTGAAAGAGTTTCGACGTTTTCAGGATCATCTTTTAGATGTTCTTGATAATAAGAACACAGGTAGACGCATAGTATTAGGGGATGAACATTTTAACTTTGTTCATCTTCCAACTGGAGAATTAGGAATGGATTTCAGCGGAAACAAGTTTCTTCTTCCCCGAGATGCAGCACTACGTCTTAGAACGTTTGCAGCAGAAACATTACATTAAATAAGAACTCATATAGGAGATATACAATATGTCAGCAGTAATCAAATCAGAAATCGATCGTCGCACTAAGAAAGAAGTATTCTTTGCAGAAGGCGTGGTTGAATTTGTCAAACTCGACAAGTTCCCTGAAATGAAAACTTCCTACATTAAAGTAGCTGGTCAGCCAGATAAGAAAATTGAATCTACTCACAAAGCCTCTATTCTTCTGAAAGAGAAAGGTGCTTCTCGTGACGATGCTGGTCAGTGGATTGGCCTCGGTGAAGTTAAGCTTCACCCAGAACACGAAAACCTGCAAGTTAAAGCAGCAGTAGGCGATGCTCCTGAGCGTTGGGTTACTATTGAGCGTGGTGTTGAAGTGGCTATGGATCTGAAAGTAAGTGAGTGGAACGGTAAAACCTATTACAACTCCTCTAAAGGTAAGATCAGTATCCTGTCTACTGATGGTGTTCAGGCTGCTCCAGCAGCAAACAAACCAGCGGCAGGCAATCAGACAGCAGGTAAAGGTACTTGGAAGAAAGATAATTCCGGTATGGAAGCAGGTCACGCTGTAAACGGCGCTCTGTATCTACAACGTAATGGTGTTGAAGGTGATGTTGTTTCTCTGGCTAAACTGGTTCACGAAGCCACTGTCCAGATGAAAACCGAGGTTGCTCTGCAACGTGGTGTCGATATTTCTGACTACGATACTGGCGCTTCTGTAGGTCACGCTATTCTGAATGCTACTCGTGATGCAGAAGGTGCTGTTACTGTTCAGTCTCTGATTGATTCAGCTAAGCCTATCCTGGCAGTGAGTGATGAAGTGTTGGCCTTTGTTAAGGCAGGTGGTAAAGTTGATGCTCCAGCTAAGACTGAAACTAAACCAGCGGCTAATAAGCCTGCTACCACTACGCCGAAAGATCCTGAGCCAGCGCCAGATGCTCCGGTTGACTTCGATGATGAGATCCCCTTTTAAGTGATTGATTTATAAGGGAAATAAGGGAGCCGAAAGGCTCCTTTTCTTTTGTCTGAAATAAATGTTGACGTGATATCTCTACTGCTGTAATATTCATTTCAACAAGAAGCAATACTGCTTAAACAAGAAGAGGAGAAAGAAGATGGCTAAGATTAATCGTGCGAAAGAAACTATGGTGGCATTGCAGGCTCTGGGCCTGAATGTGGAGAATGGTATTTCTGATTATATCTCTATGCGGGATATTGAAGAAGTGTCTGGTATCCGGCAGGTGAGTAACGGTAGTCGCATCATCCGTGAAGATCTACATCCGTTCTCTTGCTTCAAGATTGAACGTGTGCTGGGTGAAGATGGTCGTTCCCTGGAAAGCCTCAAGTTTAACGGCTTCCGCGATGTTGAGTATCAGCGTGATCAGTTAGCAGAAGGTATTAACAAAGCCAATAACGAGATTGCTGCTCAGCAGATTAAGATCTCTAAGAACATTAAAGGTTTGGAAGATCTGTCTAAGTATAAAACAAACGAACCGCTCTTTAACAAAGAAAGTTTAGGTTTGTACATCGTATAAAAGAAAAGGAGCCTTTCGGCTCCTTTTTTATTTCCAGGCAATCGTACCGCCTGCGGCAATCCATCTGATACCATCGCTCCACATAAGCTGGTTTGGAGGTGACAGAATGGTATCTGTACACACCACCATACCGTATACGTTGGCTGATGGAGAAGGCATTGTTGCTACCGTGTAACGTGGGATACGCAGTGAAGACGTTAGCGGGTTTAGTGCTACGTTCAACTGAGATCCGTTTACATAGATAGGCAGGAAGGTAGAAGCAGAATCTGCAACTGTTGTTCCGTGGTATTGAAGCATACCTGCATCCAGATCCATACCAAAACCGTGACCGTTGTAATCACCTTTGTTGATAGACCATCTTGCAGCAGCAGTCACCAAGTTGGTTTTTGCGTTAAGTTCGGCTTCTGAGATTTCCTCACCAGACCACACAGTATATGCTGGAGTACCACTTGCGATACGTACTGTACCGTTCATCGTGATAAACACGTTACAATGCTGTGCGTATGCGGCTAACTGCACATACAGGCGAATACTCTGCCAAGTGTGTACATATTTAACTGCAATAACTGGACAACCATCTGTCCCTGACCAGTGCAACTGACCAGCAGTACTGCTTGAACTATTTGGATATTTCAGTTCATACCAAATGTTAGCTTCACCACCACCAAAGGCTGTGTGACCTGGTACTTTAGGCCCATCACTAACTGAATCCCATCCACGCATACCTGTTACTTTGATATGAGCAGTTCTGTTCAGACCTTGAAGAACAATTCTTCCACAGTCAAACCAAGTGGCTGCGCTGTTTCCATTGTCCAGCATCTGTTCAGAGTAGGTGAATCTTGCGGCTAATGGTGAGTCGAAGAAGTTACCTAACAGATTGATACGCACATTACCTTGGTCATAGGCGTTACCTACCCAAGAAGGAATGTTACCGCTACCACCGTTAACTAAATCCATATCCTTAGTGTAACCAGATAGGGTATCATCCATTGTCGCACCTTGTGCGAAACGACAGTTGATCTGAATGATCTTAGCATACTGAGTTTTAGCTGGGTAAGTACTGTTCTCCATAATCACAGTATCAAGCAGCCAACCACCTTGAGAGATATCAAAGGTGTAGGCATTGTTACTGAACCAAGTATTACGCATAATACATTGACCAGCACGGATTGCTGTGATAGCCTCAATATTCTTCCCGCTGGAGAAGTTTGAGTTTGAGATTTCAATAGCCGTTGAGTGATCCCACGCACCTGTTTTTGTGTTTGTCCATCCGGCACGAAGGAATCCACCAGCAATGCTGTAGCAATAGATCTGCTCGAATGCTGTGTCAATCGTATCTAATAGATCAAATACCATACCACCAGTGCTGTTACAACGAATGTTCTTAACACGGTAGTACTGACCTGCTGGACACAGGTTCTTAAAGAATGGCGTGGTTGTTCCGGCACCCTGTAGGTGCAAACCAGTTACCTCGGTACGACGAGCATTCACTTGGAATACAGGTGTAGTAGAAGTTTTATCCAGGAAGAATACCTGAACTTTAGGGTTTACCCCGTAATCAACGGCTGGGCCTTTGATAGAGAAAATTGGTTGTTCTGTAGATTTACTTTCATCGAAAGTACTTCTCAGTGCGATCTTACCTGCTGGCAGACGAATACCGATAGCATTTGCTGTACCCAGGTTACGTGTCCCGATATACATTCTTTTACAAGCAGGCATATCGTCAGTAGTACCATCCATAAGAGCACCATAGTGCGTTACGAGCAGTTGTTCTGGCTCCAAGTCACGTTTCCAGCGTTTGCCACCTGCGGTTACAACGTAGTAGCCTGCGTCATCTACCGAAGTAGTGTCATTGGCGTTGTAAATGAAGTAACCTTGTCCACGTCCCGTATTTGATGCATACTCTCTCAACCAAACACGTTGGCCTTGAACAGTTGGCTCAATAGTACGAAGATCTGCAATATTAGCAGCGCTGCCGATGTACTTCTCACCGTCTTTAGCAGAGAAAAGATCGTATGAGTTTGCTTCACCCAGCTTTAGCCAAATACCCGTAGGGTTTGATGCTGACCAAATACCACTCTGATCTGATTCAGGGGAATCTGCGGTAGTTACGTAAGGGATAGCTGTACCGATGTAGGTATATGAGCTATCGATTCCTCTGTCATTGGTTTTGTAGTAGATACGTCCATATGCAGAGATCTCTCTATCCTTTGCAAAAGGAAGAGGTTTAATATTTGCTGTAGCAGTGTACAGGACGAAGTTAGGATCGCCAATAGGCGTAGTTCCCAATGTCACTGGATTGGTTGCAGTAGCTGATGGAGCGTAGTATAATCCAGATACACGGTCATTTAAAGACGTGAAGTAGTAAAGCTGGTTGAATACTACAGCAGTGTTACCCTCTGCCCAGGCAATAGGGGAACGGAAATAGAAGTTGTTAACCAACGCATATCTCAGCGATGGAATATCACCGTCTTCACTTTCTACTGTTGACGTTGCATCGCCGTTAATAACGTTGTGCAGTTGGTTTGCAGAGAAAATAGCAAGCTCAACGGCTTGCTCAAAGGTAGTTGACGGATATGTTGGGAAGCTAGTAGCCATTAATTATCCTTAGTACGTTGACGCTTATAAACTTCTTCAAGCATAAGTTTGATTGGAGCATTCTTAAGATCCATAATCTTCTCGATTTTTTGCTCCAATGTCGTGTTGTTGTTCATCAAGGTTGAGTTGATCTGGTTTAGCATTTGAGTTAACTCAGCTTTGGTAGCATAAGTTGATTCGACAAACACAACTTTCTTTTCTAACTCTCTGTATGAATCTTGGGCCTGTTCGATATCTTCTTCAAGCTTATCGATTTTCTGTTTAAAGAAAGCCCCGATAATCCCTACGAGAGGAATTATTGCGTCTTTTGCAATGCCCCAAATGTCGCTCCAGTTCATTACAATCTCCTTATGAAATATCTACAATCTGTCTCTTAAGAGATGTAATCTCTTGGTCAACTGAGGAATCCCCTAACTCCTTCTTAATCTCAGCTACCTTGAGTTGCTTAAGTAACTTATCTAAAGATGGTTTAGGGATGAAGGGTGAAAATGTTTTTGTCTCAGGGTGGTATGTGTATAAATAGCTTACGTCTCCCATATCATCTACTTGGATGATGTTTCCACCAATTACAGGAAATAAAGCAATTGGGTCTTTCCCAAAACTTCTGACAATGTTATTCTTGCATAACATAATTGTGTATTTATCTTTTGATAATGTGGGAGCTAACTCGTAATAGTCATTTCCTGCATCATCTTTAACAAACATAATGTTATTGTTTTCCTTTAAACCCCTTAAAAAGGGGTCTATAGGGGTATATAACTGGAAGTTAGTATACATAGATTATCCGTAGTTGGCTGTAAACCAGTTTCCGTTGATTTGATACTGTAGCTGTCTACCTAAGTAGTAACCGTTTGAAGCACCAAAGTCTCCACCTGTTGTAACAACATAGCCGTTAGCATACTCGTATGCATCACCACCTACTTCCCATCCTGCTCTGTTGACAAGACGAATATTGGTGATGTATGTTCTCGCAACATCTGTTCTCAACTGATTGATAGCAGCAGATAGGTTGTTTACATTACTGTTGATAGAGTTTGACAGGTTAGAGTTAACTGTGTTAATACTATTCTGCAAGTTAGAAACGTTAGCACTGAATGTATCGTAACGAACTAAAGCAGAACCTGTAGTTTCCTGTCCACTAGCGCTACGAGGAGCCGTAAGAGTAATATAGCCGGACTGTAGGTAGATAGAAGAAACTACAGCACCGTTTACAGGGTTTTTACTAAGGATGAATACTGCTCCGGCTGCGCCAGGCGCGGCACTCATTTCACCAAACTCAACTCCGCTAGGATCTACTAAGAACAAGCTTGCGCTGTCTGAGGAGTTTGTTGCGTACGAGTATAGATCTCCCCCACGAATTGACTGATCTGAGTTACGTCTGACAAGTGTGTTAGCGCTAGAAGCTGTGCTAGAGGCAGCTACAGTAGTCGTGATTGATAACTCATTAGTGCCGGAGAATGTTGCAGTACCCGTAACTTCACCCGCAAGTGTAATTTTGGTATTATCGTTTCTTAATCCTACGGGAATAAGTTCGGAATCGAAGTATTTGATCCAGAGATAAATATTATTCATCATCCAGTTCATTTCTTCTGCCGAAGGAATTTGACCTTTATCCCAACCAATGTTTCTTAGGGTTGTCTTTGGTCTTTCCTTATTTGGTTCGCCTGTGGCTGGTAGATTTTGATCTACAGCAGACCAGATAGGGTAATAAGTTGGTGCAGCCATTTAAAATCCTCACTTAGTGGCGGCTAACAGGGAAGCTAATCTCCCCCCGTAACCTGCGGCATAATCTTTACTTTGGCTATCTGTTAAAGATCCAAAACCGTTATCACCGTCTGGACTAACATCTGTGTCATCGTAAATGCTACCGAAGATAAAAGGTGTACCACCCTTACTTAATAGTCTGTAAGAAGATACAACAGGGAATAGCTTTTCTAATTCTTCTACTGCAACTGACTCATTTAAACAGCTACTATAGAATGCAATATCAAAGGACTTTTGTAAGCCTACGTAGGTATTTACCTCGGTCGATTCTAATCCCGTAAAACGAGAGAATACTTCGATAATGTTAGGTCGGCTACCTGCCGAAGTGACTCGGTATGCACGGATTTGTAAGACAGCACGGTATTCATCGTCATTAGAGTCCTGTCTGTCTACGCCTAACTGTTTTCCAAGTTCATCAAGGTAAGCACCTGTTGCAGTGCTGATAAGTCTATATTTGGCTAGATAGATCATTGCCTGATCTATCTTCGCCTTTGACTCTGAGATTACGTAAGTTAACTTGACAATATTCTCAGAAGACTTAAAATCCTCGATAAGTAAATCTTTAACGTCAGCTACAATGTCCGTCCACAGAGTTACGTGGTCAACATTGGTAGTCATTTTTAGTCCTTATATTCGTAAGAGATGTTACTTGTGTCGAACGATGGTACAACACTGTAAGCAGGTTCGATATCCCCGTTACTGTAACTTCCATCATCTTCACTACTTAGTTTAACATAAACAGCAAGGTAAGTCAAGCGTCCAAAGTCTAGGGCATTGTAAATAACACCTTTCATCTGATCGTTGGTTACTTTACTACCAATCTCAAAATAAGCTTCCAGGTCTTTCAATGCTGTGGTAATATTAGCTTTCTCAGTAGTAGTTAACACTTTACCAGAGGTTGTAGTGTAAACAAGCTTAACAGAGTACTCTCTAGTGCTACCAGGCGTGAACTTGATGATCTCCGTTCCACCATCTTCTGTGGTGATAGTCGTTGCGACAGTACCATAGGTCAGAGTGTTAATTGGTTTCTTCTCGTAGATAGTTCTGGCTACCGTTTCTGCATCTCCACCATACACAATTGTGTTGAAGGTGAATGCTGGTGCATAATCCTGATCTACAGAAGTTGGGTTGTCGTACACCCTTACCTTAGTAACACCAGGCACGTTTAGCAGTGCTGAGATAATAGCAGGTCTTGTTGCAGCGTTTGCTTCGTCTTGGTTATCGTTGAAACGAGAACGGAATTCAGCATCGGTTTCTACATCTGTTCCTGAACTGAAAGGAGAGAAGTTACCTGTGGCAGAGTATCCTGTGAAGGTAGAAGAAATACCTGTAATACTCCCTGTACTAACTGGATTGTATCCCTTCTCAGATGCTGATACCGGAATCAGGCTCCACTTCGTACCTACGCTTACAGAAGCATAAAACTTAGTTGCTGTTGACAAGCCTACTGGATTAGAGTAGTCTGAGCTATTGAATCCAACATACAGTGTGCTGTCTTTTGTGCTCACCAAGTTTTTATCGGCAGAGGTAACGTTCCCTTGAATAAAGGTAACTAGATCTGTCATAAATGTGTTTGATGAAGTAGTTAGTGTTGTAGAGTTCAAACCACCATCAAGCGTGTTCTGCATATAGAATGTGATCTGTTCTGCTGCGCTTGTTGCCTGGGCCTTTGTCAATGTGTAGGCTGCAACGGAAGCGTTTAGCAAAGTCTTTGAAGAGACATAGTAAGACAGGTCATTATCTGCTGTGAAATATGTATCTGTGTCCAGAGAAGCAGTCCATAGGGCTTTACTTGTAGACTTAACGTATACAAATCCACTACCAGCGGTTGCTGATTGACGGGTTAACCCCCTCTTAGCAAACAGATCATCCAAATATGTACCTTCGGCTCCGTTCAGAGTTTGGGTGTTGTAAACACCTTGCATTCCTTCCCAAAGGGTGTAATCTGTGTATGCAATGATGCGGAACAGTTGTCCAAAGACAGTATCTTCGGATGTTGCTACATCGCTACCGAAAGTATTCTGCAATGCGGTAACGTAACGATCTAAAATATTATCGAACGTAGGAATTACAAATCCTGCGTCTGTTAAGCCATAATCTGCCATTAATCTTCTCCTTTAGAAGGTGACACTCTACCCCAGCGTAGATCAACAAGGTTTCTCATAAGTCTCGATGGAGTAATCATAAATACGTAAGTCCATCCCATCCATTCAGGAATGTCCTTCTTGATGCCCAGATAAATAAACATTCCTGTCATTACAGAAAGTCCGATGAAGTTCCAGACCTTTGTACTGCTGACTTTATTTCCTGGGTAGGTACAAAACATACCAATTAAAAACTTTCTCATTATTGTCAACCTGTATGATAACATCCTTGTCCTAAAAAGTCAATCCTTATGTTGTAGGTACTAATGTCCCTGTCGGAGTATATGCAGCTTTCCAGCGGAAAGGTGAGGTGGACTCTGCTACAGAGCTTCCTCCAAATGCCAATGTTCTCACTGAGAATCCTGTAGTAGTAACACTATCTGTTACCAGAGAGACAGCAGTAAGATTTGTTGTGTCTGAGGTTGTTTCTGGTGTAAGCTGGATATCCACAGGGGCTGTAGAAAACTCTCTACTGAATGTTACATCTGTCAGTCCAGAAGTAGGTACTACTCTTCCCCAAGCAGTCATAGCACCGCTTTTGTAGATCTGGAATCCTTCTGTATCTGTGATCTTGTACTCCGCCAACTCGCCTACCTCTACAAGACGATCCTGAATAGCTGTTACACTGTCGGTTACAGTTGAGATGTTACCGTTTGCTGTACTCAGACCAGATTCTAGAGTGCTAATTCTAACTACTGCGGCTGCTACGTCACTATTGGTTGTATCTGTCTTGGAAGTAAGGTCGGATACGTTACTCTTGATATCAACGATATCAGATTGTTGCTGTACGCTTGCATCTGATAATGTCGTGACGGAAGATTCTACACTATCAACACGACTCATTAGGTTGCTAAGTGAGCTTGAGGTTGAAGACGTGCTAGCTTTTAGTGTGCTGATATCTGTCTCGTTAGTCTTTACTCGGGTAGCGAGAGCGCTAAGACTGTCTGTGAGAGTTTTATCTGCACTCTGTAGTGCTGTGATAGCCGCCTGTACTGTCGTCCCTGCGGTTGTGCCAATGAGTCCTGCCCCGGCGTTTACACTATAATCTGTCAGCTTGGCTAGCTTAAGGTTAGTGATCATATAACCGATAGATGTTTTTGTTGTTCTATCTGTCTTTTCTACCAGGAGGTAATCTGAATCGGCTAGATTTCCTGACTCCGGTAGCTGTGAAATTCTTACTGATGAAGCCATTATAGGTTCCTTTTAAAATAAGGGGGAAGCCCCCTTTTATTAATTTGTGATTTCCAAGTTTGCGCCGCTGCTTGTAAGCAACACTTGACCTTGTTCGTCAGTGACGTATACAATCTCAGTAATCTCTGATCCAGACCATTCATTCCACCACGTAGCGTAAGTGTTGAAAGGTAGACCGTCGATGTTCTCGAAGTAATACAGTTCGCCTGCGAATGGCTCCAGCGTGTACTTAGAACAAGTAACTGTTGATTCTGTGCTAGGAGTTGGGTAATAATATTCGTCAGAAGGACGTGTACTAAACGTGGTTGAAACCACTTCCTCTGCCACCTGAACAGATGCCTGGATACTATAGTATCTGTTGTCTCTGTCAAATGAAGATGTATAACTAACAATAGAATCCACATAGTCATTATCAGCCAAGGCTGCTAAGAAGATCTTGTCTACTGACTCTTTCTTCCTCGCAACGCCAATAATTTGTTGAATATATGGAATACCGAAGTTTGTATTCAGAAACCATTCACCCTGAAATGTATTCAAGGTGATACTCAGCGTCTGCATACACATCTCGGATCTTTTGGTAGTTAGTACTAAATCACCTGTATCTCCAATCGTGATATCGTTGGAAGTATCCAACTTCAAATCAAAGGCAATCCCCATTGATGATTATCCTTTTGCTGTGCTAGTATTAACCGTGCTACTACCCGTCTGTACTCCTACTACGGGGTGAGTATGCGTATTCAGACCGATACCGTTGCTATCTTTGATGTTACCTGACGAATCAATTGTTAGTCCATTGATATTGACAGTGCCACCTTTGAATGTTAAGTTACCTCCAGTAAGAGATAAAGTTCCGGTTCCGTCTGTAAGCTGAATGCTAGATGTTGTCAGCTTGACAGACATTCCTTGAGCATTCTTTGCTTCAATCTCACCATCTGGTGACAATGAAACGTAAGTCTGTTTGTTGTTGCTGATAACAACCTTATCTGGATCAAGAGCCTCAGAAGAGTCTCCTCCCATCGTAATCTTGGGAATGAATGCAATAGGATAAAGTCCACACGGTTGATTTAGTGTAGCGCTTGAAGCAGTACTACCGTCTGTCTGCAATGCGTTTGATGCATCCCTTTCAGAAAAGATTAGTACTCCGAGATCTCCGCTTTTAGTTGGAAATGAAATTCTTCCTGTCCCTCCTCCATTAACTGCCATTGGCACGTCATAGAATGTCGGATAGTTGATTTCATTGTCAGAATCTTTTGTGTTCTTGACAACAGATTCCAATACCACTGTTTTTGCATCGTAGTCCACCCCTGTGACACGCACAGGGAGAGATGTATGCACTTCTGAGATCTGGTTCTTAATCAAGCCACGAAGCGCTGTGACAATGTTTAAGGAATCCATTATTACTCCGTCTTAACTGTTTTGCTGATAATACCGGAAACAGAAACTGCTTCAACCTCAGAGATCCAATCCTTCCCTTCATAGTCTCCAGTATGCGTCACAGTGACCACTTTAAAGTAACCGTCATAGGCTCTTGACTTGAGGTACACTGTTTTCTCTGGTAGAATGTTCCCATTAATCTGACACTTGAATGTTACACCATCGGTAGGCTTTTTGGCTTTCTTGGATGTGCTTTTGGTAACTTTCTTAGCAGGTTTAATATCGTTGTGGAATGGTTGTGGGCTTCCAATCAAACCCGTTTCAGGACTGATGTAAGCACTTCTCTTTTCTTGTCTCTGGGATCTAGGTGTGATATAAACTGATCCGTCTTGGATGGAGACGTTATGATCGATACTTTTACACAGTCCTTCTAAGTACTCAGAAGAGTTTCCGCACATATGACTAGCACTTGAAATTGCTGCGTCACTGTCAATACTCAAGTTACCTGAGTTAGTACCGAGGTCTCCGGCGATATCTTTAATCACCTTAGAGATCTTTGTTCCTTTAGGATAACTTCTGCTAGTATTTGCCAAGGAGATATTAATACCTCCATCTACGCAATGCAGTTCTGTTAACCTATCAGTTCCTTTCCAAACATCACTAACCCACTGCACTGTTCCGATGAAAATAAGGACTTCTTCTTGTCCCTGATATCCAACCGCGAGTGCTACTGCCAAGTTGTTACGGATGCTGTTGTTGATGTAGTTTACTGTGTCATCAGATAGGTTGTAAATAACGATTGATCCTTTGTTTGGATCTTTGTTATTATCTTTCTTGATGCTGAAAGTAATCTGATGTTCTGTTAATAGCTTCATTGTCCCGCTGGACTTTTTAGTAGAAGCTAGTTTTGTGTCCAAGTCAATCTTAGAAGTAAACGTACCGTTGGCGTTAGTCTTCTTTGACGTATCCGTTGCCTGACCAATCAGAAGTTTGTAACTGTGATTAAAGTTAGGCACAGAGTTAGTTTGAATATCTGGCATTAGTCTTGATCCTGTACTGCGTCAACGTACATAAGACAATATCTTTTATCAATACCTGTACTGTAAAAGTCTGGTCTACCGTTGATCTTTACTGTGTCCACCATATAGAGTTGACCATCTGGTACTCCCTCTAAGTATTTGTAAGGAGCAAGAAGATCTAATCCGTTTGTCGCTTTAAAGGTAATTACAGCTTCGTCACCAGAAGGCCCGAAGAATAACTGCCAAGATTCATCTCGTGTATTCCATCGGATTCTGATATCGTAATCCACACCATCAAGCGTTACTGTGTAAGTGTGATCTGTGTGTTGAAGTGTCTGTAATGCCCAAGCAGTATATCCTGTGTCAGAGTCAATGAATACTCTATCGTATCCTTTGTTCCCTGTGTCGTTCCTGGTTGTTTCAGCGAACGTTGTGATGTTATTTGTTACTGCCATTATTACCCCGTCTTGTTATTTGATCCACCAGCTTGATTCTGGATTCTCTGTTCAAGGTCGGCACTAGTAGGTTTGTATACTGCTTTCTTAACCTGCTTACCTGTATTTAATGTTGATGCTGTTTTGACTGCAATAGCGTTAACTGTGGCACCTTTTACAAGCCTCACCTGCTCGAAGTTAAGATCAAATTGCATTGCATATTCTGACTTATAAGCGTAATCTACCCCAATAAGAACAACATCTTTAAAAACTTTATGTTCTGTAAGGAGAGTGATTGGTTGTCTTGCTTCCATAATCTTTGTAAGATATGTGATTGCCTGACTTACCCTGTCGCCTTTTGGCTGACCGCTGTACAGAAGGTCTTTCTTTAACTGAATAGGTGTTTCACTGATTACACCAGAGATATCAATCTTAGTGTTTTTAATCTGAACGTGATCGCTAACTTCGCTGCTTTTTGAGTTATCTTGATCCGTGCTGGAGTTGCTACTACTTGTCTTACTGCTAGCTTCGATAGCGTAAGATGAAACTTCTGCCTGATGTGTAACGTGAGTATTGGTTACTGCATCGAAAACAATTGCCTGGTAGTTCTGAATGAAACTATCGCTGGCTGTGTTATATAAACTAGCCAAGATACAAAATCCATTCTCACCTTTCACTTGAGAGTTTGAGTTTACATTAGTTCGGCTGTTTACAGATTTATTTGTATTTGTTGGCGTTCCTACTGCCTGTGTGATTGGTGCTGCCATATTAGATCCTCGCAATTATCCTACCTTTATCATAACATCTTACCATTAAAAAGTAAAGAACTTTCGGTAAGGGGGATCTATGATAGCATATATAACTCTCGTAGTCAAAGGATAATAAAAAATCCCCAACTCCGAAGAGAAGGGGATTATGTCAGTTGCTACTGTTTGAAGACGAGATATCTCGAATCAGAGAGTTGTGGTTAAACCTCTGACTGTCTTGGATTTTTACGTCCAAGATATCTCCGAAGGTAGAACTTGGAGTTACTTCTACACGAACAATATCCGAAGGAATATTGATGATAGGAGCACCACCCATATTAACAGACTGTTGCTGCTGGGACACAGACTGATTCAGTGAACCGTACTTATATCCTTGACCAATATCTGAAATAGGAGCAGTATTCAAGCCTACAGGATCAATCCACCCGAGGTCATTAGCCCAGCGCTTCAAGAACGAAGGACTTCCATCTCCCATTCCCGTACCGTAAGCATCTGCAATGGCATTGCCTGAGCTAGGGCGTGGATCTGTACCGTAGATTTCGCCTGGTGTTCTTTGAGTTCCATCTGGCTTGTAGTTGAACTTCTCATTAAAGGTTGATAACCAGTTAGAGAATCCCGCACCGTAGTTTACAATATCTCCCAGCCACTTCCCTAGACCATCAATAGAAGGCCCGAGGTTTTTAATGTGCTGCTGGAATTCATCCATTACTTTAGGGTCTAAACTAGAAACAAAACCATCCAGGAACTTATTGCTAAGCCCTTCTTCGATTTTATCCATTGTCTGTCCCATAGTAACATATCTATGGGCTGCATCAACTTGACTATCGGTAAGGTTTGATCCAGACTTAACTAATCCTGCACTTGCATCTAGGATCTCTTGACCGTTATTCTTAAAGGCACGAACAAAGTGTGAAAGGTCATCACCTAAGTTTTCCAGTAAGTTACCAATCTGCCCATCACTCAACCCTTTTTGTTGACCAGCACCTACAACGGATTGTAAGAAGTCAATTGGATTGTGCTGCATAGATTTGATATCATCAAGGTTCCAACCAAACTGGTTCATAATCTCGTTTACACCAGCATTACCCTTAGTCCACTCTCCTTTCTTATTCAGTTCGGATGTGGTTACAGATGATGCTAATTTTTCACGGATATCCTTAATCTGGTCAACACTCTTGGTCATATTTGCAGAATCAACACCGTTATTCTGGCCCCAAGCTGTTAATGCTTGAATTACGTTAGGGTTAACTTCGATGTTCTTGGCAGCTTGACCTACGTAGTTGATACGATCCGCAGAGTCTGAAAGGTTCCCTTTGATACGAGAGATACCTTGAATAGCGGCTGCGCCAGCTACACCTCCCAGAAGCAAACCAGGACTTAAGCCTAAGCCTGCTCTTGTAAATCTGTCTCTACGTTCTTCTCTTCTACGTCTAGCGTCTCTGGCATCCCTCTCCCTCTGACGTTTAGCTTGGGCTTCTTCTTGGCGTCTCTGTCTATCTCTACGCGCATCTTCCTGACGAGCCTCAGTCTCAAGTAAACGCATTCTCTTACGTTGGTTTTCCAGGTCTTGCATTGCCAGGCGATTCTTCTGACGAAGTTCACTTAGCTGATGTGCGATAACTTGGTTCATCCTGGAAGCACTGATTCTCTGCTCTTCATAAGCTTTGGTTACATCGTTAACGGCTTTAGTTGCAGCTTCACGATCCTGCCTAGAGACGTTACCAAACTGACCTGCTCTAAAGTTAAAGTTCTCACGTCTTAACTGAGCAGTATCTAAACGAGTGCCACCTGCTCCACCACGTCCACCGCCTGCGCCTCTTCCTCCGCGACCACCTCCAGCCCCGCCAGAACCACCACCTCTACGACCACCGCCTCCAGCAGGAGGGACAGGGGGTACAGGAGGTCTTCCACCAGCGCCGCCTTTTCTTGCATTTTCCATATGCTTAGCAATGCTTTTAGCATACTTTTCCATTTCCTTGAAATCTTTCTTGGTCTGAGTCATCTTAATCGAAGGTTTGATACCCTCAGAGAACTTCTTTAGATCCTCAAGAGATTTCTTGGCAGCGTTGAAAGATCTTTTATCTACTTTGAAATCTACAACGTTTGTTAACTTCTGTGTATTTAACGACGATCCCGCCATTTTACCTCGCAAAGCCCTTGGCTAGCAAGGGCATAGATTATTTCTTGTTGAACATATCCCATTTACGACGAGCTTCATCTTTCTGATCGAAGTCCTTTCTGTGCAAGGCACTGATATAATCTTCGTAATCAATGATCTCAGCTTGCTTGAGTAAGTAATCCACATTATACTTATCGAGCGTGTAGAGGGTTTCTGACGTTTTTGTTGTGATTCTGTAGAGCAGATAATCCCACCAGCGAAAGCTAGTGGTTTCTTCCGCGATGGCAATAGCCTTAGCTATCGTTGGATTTAGCTGTTGTTCAGCGTCTGCACGGTTTGAAATTGGGTTAACAGTTTTCCGAAACCGCGTTTGAAAAAAGGGCCGTAGTTCACCTCAAGAACCTTTGCTGCTAAATCAACTACAAGGTAAGGGTGTAACATAAACAATTCTTCAAATTTTTCTACAACAGAAACGTTGTCTTCTGTGTAGGTTTCGTCTAAGATATCTTTCAACAGGTCAGACAGAACACGTTGCTCTAGTCCCGAGAAAAGCTGAATCAGAGACATTGCAATCTTCTGTTCATAATCTTCTCCGGCAAGATCCTCGGCTGTACCATACATCACCATAGGAACAGCAAAAATACTGCCGTACTCAGGGATTCGGTCAAAGACTTTAGAAGGTCTCCAGCGAATAATCCTGAAACCTACTTTACGTCCTGAATCTAACTCAAGTTCAATCTTAACCTCTGGTTTCGCGTATTGTGCGATAACATTTTCTTCAACTTGCATATTTTTCTCTTAGTTAATAAAAAAGGGGTAACACAGATATGTTACCCCAGATGGAAATTAAAGTCAATCTTTTTATGCGATTGTCAGGGCAGTAATTGAGTTTAGGACACTCAAACCTAGCGTTGCAGTGTTGCGTAGCAGGGAAGCATCTTTCAAACCAATAACCCAATCGTTTGTAGTGATGGTATCACCCATTGTGTCGTCTGGCTGTGACTGAATCCATCCAATCGTGCTGATGTAGTATCCGCGTGGATCTTCCAGGTAAACAGGGAAGGCAACTTGACGAGTAGAGTACATTGTCTGTGCGTAAGTAGCTAGTACTTCGTTAGCCTCAGATGTTCTCTGTAGGGAGATAGTCATTGTACCCATACGGTTACGACTCAGAGCAAGTGACACGTCACCGTCTGTACCGCCATAAGGGTTGATAATGTCGTTAGATTTACTAACTACGATCTTAGTATCAGAGGCAAACCCGTAAGGTTCCCATCCACCAAGTGAGAGCGTGATGTTAGATGGATCATAGGCCATTACACCAGTTAGCATCTTATCCATTTTTATTCCTTTTTAAGGAAGGGCCGAAGCCCTTCAATTATGATGATGTTGTGCTTACTGAGCTTGAAGCTGAGCTTGTGGTTCCAGTTCTGTTGGTCAGAACGTTCACCTGCACTTTCACGTAGTGGAAGAATCCAGCGTATACATACTCAACAATCATACCGTCTACTAGACGTTGGTTAATTTGAGCAGTAGTCATATCCGCACGAGATGGAATGTAAACTGTTGGTTTCAGGCTGACATACATTCCTGTATCGCTTGAGGTAACAACTTCGTTTGCAATCGTACCGTTCAAAATACCGACTTGGATCGGGTTAGCTGTTACTGCCTGACGAATCAGAACAATACCAGAACTTGTTGCACGAACACCGCTTCCCAGCATAGACTGTTGCTTGAACAGTGTGAACAGAGATTCGTCCAAACGAGCCTTGAACCACAGTGCGTGAATGATGTAGTCTGCGTACAGTCCTGACACCATAAAGCCATCGCGGTAGAATAGCAGTCCGTGTTCTTTGCGGTAGATGTTACCGTTGTTAGCAACAATCTTAGACTCACGATCAGTACTTAGTTTCTCTAGTGTAACACCAACCAGCGTTTTACCGTGGAGAGGAGTTGTCCCTGGAGTTGCAGAACAAATACTACCTACGACACCTGCTTCTGGGAAGGTGCTGTCTGCTGTACTAGTCCAAAGAGCAAAGCCAGTGTTGTTGTAACCAGTATCACCTAGAGTGACCAGCAGGTTTCCGTCAACATCGTCTGCAATGTCTGTGTCTTGGCTTGAGAAGAAGTAAACCTTATCGTGTTCTTCTACCCAACCAGCCAGGGCCAGTACGTCTGCACTTACGTGAGACTCAGAGAGAACATAGAAGAATGAACTATCTTCATCAGCAACTTTTGTGATATCTTCCAGTACGCTTTGAGCAAACTGAACTTTCTCGACAAAGTTATCAGATCCTTCAACCGTTACATTCTGACCATCCACAGGGGAGAACAGAATCTGGTCTGCGGTTCCTTCGACAGTTACTTTAGCACTCCAAGTAGTGTCTTCTTGAATCAGTTTAGCAATGCCTTCGTTAACTTCCTGTACTGTAGCAGCATCGGTAGCTTTATAACTAAAGGTCTTAGAAGTCTTGCCTTGTTTCAGGGTGACAGTGTAAACTCCACCATTCTCAAGTTCACCGACTGTGAAATCTGTTGCGGTAATATCACGCTTACCGACAATCACTCTTTCAGGAGCATACAGCCCATCGAAAAGTAATTTAGCCATTTTGTAGGCTGCGCTGTTTACAGAGAAACCAGCCGATACCATTGCATCTGTAGACGTGTAGGTGTTAGTAACGTCTGAGGTAACGTTATGCCCTACAAGAATCAGAGGAATGTCAAACTGAGTTTCGTTAATTGCTGTAGCGCCGTAGTTTAGAGTTACGGTAACTACCTTATCACGAAAAGTCGCCATTTGTGCTCCTGATTAGGTTTATAGCTATATCCATAAGGATTGGGTTAGGTTACATATACAAAGGTATGATCGTTATATTCCAGAGGATCTGGATCGGCATACGTTCCGTTGTAACTGTGAATTGAGTATCTAACTTGCTCAATTGGTGTAGTTGGAATATCTTCTAGCAGCATACGTGTGTTGAAAGTAAAGATAGCCCTGGCTCTTAGCTGGGTTTTATCTCCGTCCAAAATAGTATTCGCTTGAGATGCATCCGATGAAGATAGGTAAGAAACACCCTTGGAATACATAGTCTGATATTTAAGTTCATCTAAGCTATTAAATGCTGAGATCAAATAAGACATAGCTGCCATTGGTCTTCCACGATATACCATAATCTCTATCGTGTAGTTGTTGTCAGTGAAGTAAGAGAACATATCGTTTTCGAGTTTGCTTCTCTGGCCCCACCCTCCTGAGTTATCGGATGTGATTACTCGGAGTGTTACATAAGGTTTCTCCGGTGCAATGAAAGGTTTATCCTTCAAGTACACTGGCAATCCCAGCACGGTCTTTACAAAAGTACCGATACTGTTTAGAATGTGATCTTCGTAAGCTTCAATCTGCTGCATAATATCAGCCAAAGTTACCTCCCTCTACGTCTTCGTGCCAAGAGTTATCTTGGTCATCGTAGATAGCTACGCATTGCGTATGTTGTAGGAAAGAAGTTCTAGTCCAATCACTGAGAGCGTAGATTGAATACCACTTACCATCGATGTTGATCTGGTCAGAAAGTTGGTTGCTCCCTTGAATGAGAGGTCTAATTTCTGTTACAGTCCAGAATGTGTATTGTGCTTTAGAACGATAACCATCCGGTACAGCCTGTAGAGTGAATCCACTGATCGGTTGCAGGGATGAAGACTCGATCACAAAATCCTCAGTTAGGATCGTATTATCTTGGTTCGAGAATACAGCATCTGTATTTTCAACGTAAGTCCTACGGCGTCCTGGGTATTGAGTCAAGTCAAGAAGTTTAAACTGTGAAAGTAACATTTCGTTCTCCTTTCAGTATAACCCACATTTAAAATAAATGCAAGTTATTTCTTAGAGATTTTAGTCTCGATGTTGTTGATCATATAAGATGAATCGATCAGGATAGTTGTGCTATTATTTCCCTTCTCTCTTCTTTTCTCCAGTGTAGTCGGAGACAGAGGAGTAAATCGTTGCATCTTAATGGCTTGGATAATACTTTCTTTCGAGATCTCTGCAATAGGTTTCATTGCGACAGTGAGACTTGTCCCTTTCAGGTACTTATGAATTGCACCTGGCAACTGTTGTTTTAGTTTGTTCTGGGATAAAACAAAACCATCTGTCATAAATGGACGCTCAGGAATGTTTTTAGTCACACTACCAAACTGTTGAATATTAGCTAGCTCCACCATATCAATACCTGTTTCAGGATGCTTTTTATGAGTGATGAATCCAGCTTCAACTTCAACACTTTCTAGTTCGAGATATCTGGCAAAAATAGAATCAAGGGAACCATCAGTTCCCTTTGTAATAGTAGCTCTCATATCAACACCAGTAACCAAACCTGTTAGGCTGATCCCATTTGATATTTCTAGTCTTTCTATCTACACTGGCAGTGCGTCCTAGTCCATTAACTGAATCGGGATTGCTGTTTACACGATTAATTTCGTTAGCACTTACGCCACCTACCAGTACTTTACTTCCTAGTCCGTTTGCAATTGCACAACCAGGGATTTGTAGCGTACCGTTTAGGTAGTTATCATAGATAGATTGCCAAGGAGATGTATAGCTGCTGCTGCCGTCTCCGTACTGAACTTGTACCTGAACCTGTCCGACTTTCTCCAGCCTTGAGGTTGCTCCTCCTGACTGCTGAGCGTGATTGATCAGATCAGAGTTAAGAAGGTATTCTAGCGCAGAGATTAAACTGTTCCATAGAACGATGCACTTATTTTTATCATCATCCCCAAAGATATCAATCCATCCTTGAATGATAGTGAGTAATACATCGTCAGACAGGACTTCTGGACTAGGGTTGTATGTCAGTAAACGGATAGTCGGTAGAAGCTGAATAGCTTGTAATGCCATAATCCGTTCTCCTATTATTTTTTAGCTCGGGTAGCTCTTTTCTTAGCAGGAGTATCTACAGCCTTAACTGTGATCTTCTCTTGTGCTTCTGATTCTACCGGAGAATAATCTTCGTAGCTAACAGCAAATACACCAGGCATTTCTAGGCTAGACATTGGAAGAATTTTGATGCCAGTGGCTTCAACGACTTTAACCAAGAAGATCAGGAATGTTCCACCGAGGTGAATAGATCCGTCTTTGGTATAGAAAGAAAACTCTGGAGCACGAGCCAGTGTAGCTTCTGCGTCAATCTTATCACTAAGAGTGGCAAAGTCCATCACCATATCGTATGTGCTGTGGTAATGCTTGAGAATGTTATTCATTTTATCTCCTAAATAAAAAACCCCCACCCTGTGAAGGGCAGGGGTTGATATTATCCAATCGTTCCGCTACAATTAAGCAGTGGTCAGACGAACAACCAGTTCTGGACGAGTACAAACTGCCAGCATCCCGAATTCGGACTGCATTGACATTACACGCCAGTCAGTGTTGATCAGGAACAGGTAGAAATCCTGAGCCAGTTGGTTAGCGTATGCGTAAGCATCTGCTGGTGCGAAGTGTTCCTGGAACATATTGGAAATGCCCTCTGGGAATACAAACGCTTCGTTTGTTGGAACGTTGTTGTGGATATCTTCGATGTAAGTTACACCTTTGAAGTTCCAAACACGCGCATCCAGGTTTCCACCGATACGGTCACGAATCGGGTTCGGAGTACCTTGGTAGTAAGTGAATGCAGAGCGAACAAACGGGCTGCTGATGATGCGAGAGAAGAACTGACGACCGCACAGGGCGATGATGTTACTTACAGTGCTACCATCTTGCTTGTTGTCGATGATGTAACCACGAGCCTGAGCTTCGATAACCTCAGTTGGGTCAATGGTTGTGCTTGTGAAGTCAATAGAGATTGACTCTTGAGCAACACCGAATACATCATACCAGTTGTAGTTCTGGTTCTGGTTCTGGAAACCGTCTGCATCAGTACCAACGTAAGCACGGCCCATAACTGCATCAGCAAGGATACGTTCTTTGGTGAAGGCTACGTTACGACGAATCTGGTTCAGATAACGGTTAACAACTGCTTCCTGAGTGGTCAGGCGATCTGCATCTGGGTTCAGGAAGTCAAGGAATGACTGAATATCCTGAGCTTTGATGTTGTGGTCAAGTGGGAAGAACGGAATGGTTACAGCAACGCCGTTCAGACCAGGAGTGGTCAGCCAGTTACGCTCACCGCCACGAACACGAGCAGGGATCAGTTTGTCACTTGAAACGTCACGATCAACGCGAATCTCAGTGGTTGCGTGGTTGTATGACTCGAAGATGCCCAGGCTGCTGATCAGAGTGTTCTGAGTTGGAGCCAGTTCAATCAGTGGAGTAAAGTCAACCTTGCGGTCAGTTTGAAAATCGAAAGCCATTATTTAGCGTCCTTATTAAAAGTTAAAATTAAGAAGTCACAAGGACTTTAGCAGTCAGTTTCAGACCGACTTCTTCCAGAGCCGCAACACCAGCATCGTCAATCAGACTTCCGTCAGAATAAACAACTTTGAAGCGGTTCAGAGTCAGGTCACGCTTAGCGACTACTGCTGTGAAAGTTTCACCAACTGGAACGTCAGCAATGTCAAAGGTAACGTCAGTCCATACCAGTACGGTAGCAGCATCGCCAGCGGCAGCAGCTTCTACACCAGCAGCGGTCAGGACACTACCAAGTTGCATTGTAGCGGTTTTAACCAGGTTGATTTCACGAACACAATGGCCTAGATCAGAAGAGAATACGTTTCCAAGTACCAGGTCACTGTAACGACCGAAGCCGCGAGAGTAAGTTTTAAATGTTGCCATTTAAGAGATTCCTTTTAAATTATTTAGATTTACGGGCTTTCATTTCTTGAGCGCGTTTAGCGATCAGGTCACTTGAGCTTTTAACTACAGCAGAAGCATTCTCTACAGAAGCACCTTTCTCAGCGGCAAATTCAGCTTTGACTGTTGCTACTTCGTCTTTAGCCTTATCAAAAGACTCAACGATTGCATCAGCTACTTCGCTATTTGCTACCAGGTATTTAACCAGAACGTCAACTTTTTCTTCTGACACGAAGCCATAAGATTTCAGTACAGTTGCATAGTCTTCTTCGATACGAGCTTGTTCAGCTTTGCGAAGTTCTTCCAGTTCAGCCTGAGCTTTAGCAATAGCTTCCTGAGCTTCGGCCTGAGCAGCTTCTTTAGCTTCGGCGCTAGCCTTTTCTACAGCTTCTGCAATTTGAGCCTTCATCAGATCTTGGAATTCTGCTGATTTCAGAAACTCTTCTTTGTTAAGTTCCAATGGGAGTTCTCCTTTTTGGATTTCGGGTGTGTTTGCAGTTGATCCTGCGTGAGTTTCCTCTGCATTCACAGAGTTGTCTTCTGGCTTGGCTTTCGCCTTAACCAGTAATTCTTTTACGTGTGAGTGTTTGATTGTGCTCTTAACCAGATTAGCTAATGCTTCGTCAATCATATCGTCAAAGTAGTCAATGGAAATAAGTACTGCACCATCTAATACTTGATAATCTGTAACTGGCATTACTGGATTAGCTGTATCTTCCAACTCAACTGTAAGTCCGTTAATAGTGAATCCAGCAGCGTACAAACCAAAGTCTGTAACGAAGATAACTAGGCTGTTATCAAAATCTGCGTCCACTACACTCACCCAACTCCAACCGTCCGAATATTTATCGTTGACAGCGGATTGAAGAGAGTCCATAATCTGACTTACATAAGACTTGCGCAGTTCTGTAACATCTTCACCGAGAGCCTTAAGAGTCTCTAGTTTTTCAAATGACAGTTCAGCGTTAGCCGCGTTATTCTTAAACATCAGAGGATTATTGAATCCTGATGCTGCACCGCCTTGTTCGGCAAATGTGTAAGCAATGTGTGCTCCACAAGAAACATCAGACGCTGGTGCGGAGAAGTCAATGTCTTCTAAATATGTGTTAGCCATTAAGTTATTCCTTTTCGACTGAGCGACCCAGAGCACCAATACTAAGACCTTTCAATACGCCATTTTTTCTTGCTTCAAACAAGTCTCTGTCGTAGAATTGAATCTTAACTAGGGGCGTTCCTTCGGTTACTAGGTTATCACCAATCATACAATCCACTTCATTAACCCAAGCTTTCACTGGTTTAAATTGCTTCGTGTTCTTGATGTGTCCTAAGTTACCTTGAACGTTATTGATGTTCTCGTTAAAGTTATCTACCATCTTGCGAATCTCAAGTTCTGACATTCGTTCGCCGTGCAAATCATCATACTCTGGAGGACAATACATAACCTCAATGGCCTGCATCTTCTCTTCTGCAAATTGCTCAACTTTCAGGATTGGTAAACTTTCTTCTGTCTTATCGGCAGGGATAGTGCTCTTGTCGATTTCAACTTTAGTGGGAGATTGTTGCAATGCCTTAGACAGTGCGATAAACTCTTCTGGAGATAAGTTCAAAATGAAGTTCCTTTGAAAACATATATCCTATAAATCTCATTCTATAGGATATACGGTATTTTGTCAATAGCTTTTTTAAATATTTATGAAAATATTTTAGTTAGCCGTATTTGCAACTGAATTATCGCGGGTTGCGGCAGTGGTAGAAGTACCGTTGCCTTGTCCGGCGGCGATTCCGTCACCCGATCTTGAGGTAGGATCAGACATATATGTTTCCACATACTCTTTAAACTTCTCAGGATCTGCTGCTACATCATCAGGAATCCTTTCTTTCATCCCCATCATTGCGAAGAACTCATTGATAGTGCCTGGAGTCATTGGCAGACCTTTAACACCTACAATCTTCTGGATCGCAGAAGAGACAGTTTCGATATCAGGATCACCAATATCATCACTACAGAATCTTGGCATATCTTCCTGAGACAAATAGATTCCGTTAATTTTCAACATTGTTGGAATAACTTGAGTGTTGATTGCTTCGATGATAGTATCTACATCTCTCTCAACATAATGAGAAAGAAGGGTTTGTTTGTTGTCAGAAAGAGATAAGCTGCCTCCTTCACCACCACCCATAATAAGAACACCTGCACCGAATCTGTTAAAGATATCTAGCTGGCGTTGTTTAATCAGGGCTTGTGTATCAAACTGCTTACCACTCCCTTGTACACCTTGGAATACCAAGTCATACTGACGCATTGATGTGTTCTCATAAATGTCAGAAGGCAACACCATATAAGACTGCTCACCAGCGTGTAGGTTTGCGATGTTTGATTGCAGGACGCGAAGCGACTGAGCTTCTTCCCCGTTAGGGTTCAGAGATGCACGGTTTAGGATTGCTCCAGGAACCATCAGTACTGGCATACCGCCTAAGTCTTTACTCACACCAACAACTTCATACTCTTGAATCAGAGTCTTCTCTCTCCAGCTACGGTAAACAGAAGCTAACGGGCTTACACCCAGAGGATTGTTATCAGTGATGTTATTTCCTACGAGAACACACTTCTGAATTGGAATAGACTTTTTACCAATCAGAGATTGTGGTAATGCTTTACTAAGCATTGATCCGGTGATGTTCTGGTTGACTGAAATGATCTCACGTCCATCGTCACTGTAAGTGAATGGAGTGGTCAGGTCAATCGTGTCTTGTGGACGAAAACCTAATTTCTGTAAACGGTATTGACCGAAGTACGGACTTTTGGTATCTTCATCTACAGCGAATACTTTCTCAGCAATGGCAAATCCATATTGCTTATATGTAAGGAGTGATCTAACATATTGGCGTAATGGTGCTTCCATATTGCGAAGAGAGTAATCAATGAATTTAGCTGCTCTTTTAGATTTAGCTGACTTTTGGTTATAGTCAATACGGAAATCAAAGAATGCTCTATCGACAAATGTATAAACTGCGTCCAGCGCTGTTGCTACATCTGGATCTTCGCCCATCTCTCTGTATGTGCGAATAGACTCTGGAAACTTAGTCTCGTGATTATGCAGGAATGCAGTGAAGCTACGAATTGAACTTAGGCCCAACGTACCGATTTCTTGCGAGAGAACTAGATTAGACTCTTCTTTCTGCGGTGCGGGTGCTGCTTTCTGTACCGAAGTTTTTGAGTTCCAGTAGTCGGACTTTTTGGTATATTGTCTCTTAGCCACCACTACCTCTTATGTTGTTTGTTAAAAGAAGAGGAGACCGAAAGATCTCCTAATCCCAATATAACACCAAAGATATAAAAAGTCAAGAAATATTACCAAGAGCGCATTCTTGACGGCATCTTAGGCATTGACGGCTTACCCAACTGAGAACTAGCCCAACGAGTAGTAGCATTGATTGAAGGAATGCTCACAGCGTTAAACACCTGTTCACGTTGGATTGTGTTAAAGGCAGAAGCCACGGCATCCGGTAAATCATCCTTAATCGTTGCACTTGATCTTTCACCAGTAAATACTTCAAGTTCACGATAGAAGTGATCAAGAGTTTCTTGGTTGTTGAAAGAGTCTTCTACAATGTAAACAAACCCATTCTGACAAGCACTACTGAATGGAATGAAACGTTGCAGTTTCTTTTTGTTGTTAGGCATTGCGTCTGGTTTGACATTGAATCCCTGTGCGATTAATTTCTTAGCCGATTCGGTGTATTCGATGATACCTGCACCAGATGGATCTTTAGGAAGTACAACAGTTACGTCTGTTCCGTCAATATTACTCTGGTTTAGGATTAGCTTATCCCTATCGCCTGGTAGTCTGCGGAATCTTCCGTATACCTTGCTCTTCTCGTCGATTGCATCATAGTCATAATCCCCGAAGATATAAATGTTACCATCGCTATCTTTTCCGAGTTTAACCGAAGCCGTATAGTCAGGGTATTTATATTTTTCGGATGGAATAGATGCTGCTTTATCCCAACCACGAACGTAAGTCATATTGTTAGGGATCTCAGAGTATTTGATTTTGTTCAACCAATCTCTCTGGAAATAACTTGAGGCTTGTTCACGAGCATACCAGCAACCATCAAGCAGACGTTCACGGTTAACCTTAGTCTGAGCTTTCAATGAAGCCAAGTAGTTTGGGTTAAGACGAATTAGCGCTGGGTTGTCAAAGATTGTACCACCAATGAAGACGAAAGTCTTAGGTGGAACATCAATAGTTTCTCCGGTGTTCTGGTTGTACTGACTACACAGATCAGGGTATAATTCCCGTAGCTCTTGCTCTGAATCAGAGAAAACAGGTTCATCGTTGTTGATGATGAAGTAAAGCTGTTTACCACACATCTCGTCTGTTGGGAAGCCTTTTTCGTCCAAGTAAGGAAGAACAAACTTCAATACCCAACTATCTGCATCAGGGTTGCACGTTGCTAGGCAGAAACTTGAGGTCTCAGATTCAGAACGCAAACGACCAATCAGATATAGGAACTGAGTGATACTGAAATGTGTAAGTTCGTCAAACCCTACCATCGAGTACTGTGTACCCTGGTGGTTTTGTTCTGCGGTTGATTCTAATTCCAAGTGGTCAAACTTAAGCTTACCACCTCGGGTTGATTGGAATTCAATCTCCATAGAAGATTCACGAACGTGTGGTTGCAGTGGTGCAAACAGTTTCTTAGCTTCTGTGAATAATCCCCCAGCGGATCTGTGTGCTTTAGTTGTTCTACGGAATAGAACGCCTTCAAACAACGGATCTTTAAATGCAAACTTCAAAGCTTTCAGGAGTAACAGACGACTCTTACCACTATTACCAGTGACAAAGGTATGACCTGCTCTACGAAGGATCAAGTAAGACGATGGAGTTTCGAAACAATATTTCAGACCGTCTGTAGCCGGAGATTCAAAGATCTTCAAAGCTGTACTTGGTTTGCCTTTAATATTGAAAGGGATTCTTGTCCCGAAGAAAGTTTCTACGTATCCACGAAGAGGATTTCCAGATTGTTGTAGTGCAATAAGATCACCAACAGCAATTTCGAAATGCTTCTTAGATTTTTTCTTCTTGTAAAATACGAAGCGATGCTCCATACTTAGTTCTTGATAAATACCAGCAGCGTTACTGATGCGGTGAAAGTTATCGTTTTTGATCTCTGTCTCGATAAAGTATGGCATCACCAGTTCCAGTTTCTTATTATCTGGGTTGTACTGATAGATCTTCTCGTTGTCATAATACTTAATCGGTTTCCATCCTTCTGCGGATAGATATTCTGTTTCTGCTGATACACATCCAGCCGCACCGCCGTAAATCATTACGTCAGGCATACTCTCCATAGCTATAGTCTGCTTACCTTCCTGGGCATTGATCTGAATGTTATTTACGTTAATCTTTTTCTTTGCTGCTGCTCTTCCCATAGGGAACGCTCCTATTTAGCCACAATACCTTTATCCTGTAAGGTATGCACGTATTCTTGTAAACCATCGACTTTAGCTCTGTCATTAGCCCACAGTTTATTGTTCTCTGATTGATTTGCCACAACCTCTGAGGTGTTGGCTCCATTTTTAATCTGACTCGCTGTGTATCTGACAGGAATCGATTTAGCTTCCATCAATGAGGCAGAAGGGCCAGATACAGGCGCTGTTGCAACTACCTTACATTGGTCAATTACTATCGGGGAAGCTTTCATTGATGATGCGCAGCCCGTTACCGTTAGAACGGAAGCAAGTACCAGCACCTTCAACAGATTTGGCATAATCTATTACCTCTTGTTTCTGTTTAGTGTATTTCTCGTCAAGTTTGGCCTGGAGAGAATTGTTCTTTTCGGTGAGTTGTTCTATTGTGGTATTCAGCTTAGCTCTGTCGCTATCCGCTTGTGCCTGCTTGGAGGCAAGAGTATTTCTAGCTTCGTCCTGTTGCTTCTGGTAAACTTGCGTTTGATATGCAACACCAGATTCATATCCATTATGATAGATGTGATGGTGAAGGGCTACCCCTCCAATCACAAGAGCGAATGCTAACACCACGATCAAAATAACCTTTCTCACCTGTTTACTGGCTAGCAGTAGTTTTAGTGCTTCTAGCATTTATAAGATCCTGTATGTGTTTTGGTGGAGAGTTATCTACCACCTTCTTAATCGGCATTGGCTTGGCTGTCATCAACAGCTTCGCTAGTTCCTCTTGGTTCATAGTCGTCCATCTCGTCATCAATGTCCCACGCACGGTTATAATCGTTCTTGCGATCACGGTGAGTGGAAGCACGGTTGAAATCATTTTTAGCTACAAAGTTTCTCATTTATTTCTCCTTGTTGAATGTAAAAAATCCCCTGCTTTTTACGACAGGGGCTGTTATATTAACAGAAAGGTGCGCATAGCGCAAGGAGGAGAGAGGGGTATTAGATAACAATGGCTTCGGATTCTGAGTCGTCCTGATCGTCTTCGGCTTCCATTGAGGCGTGATGTTCTTCCAGCCAAGCTTCGACTTGATCTTTAACAGTCTTAGCGGCGGTGAATCTTAAGTTAGGTGAAGCCTTATCATCCACAACTAAATCAGCAATATATCGCATTGCTTCTAGGTATCTGTCAGCGAAAATCTCTTTCACTGTACCTTGAGCATCATCCATAGCGTAAATCTGCTGCAATTCTTTTGGTGGACGACCAACACTTCTTTTGAGCTTCTTCATAGGTTACTCCTTTTACTACCTGTCTTTACCTTAGCATATTTAACGATTCCTGTCAAGCCTTTCGTCAGAGATGATCATCTTCTCAAGAATGGCAACCAGATTTCTCAACTGACCCTGTTCTGGTGCGAGATAGTTTGTAATGAAAGCGGGATTGTTTATAATGGTCTCAATAGCCTGATAGCAATCACGCCTAGACTCCAATATATCTGGGTCTATGTGGAAATTATGCATTTTTATACCTGTTGATTAGAAAGTGTTCTATCTTGAATATAGCACGTATCTCTGATCCTTACAAGTTAAATCTTTTTGACAGTACCATCGTAAGTAGAGAACCCGCCGAAGCGGGAGCCGTTAGAACGAGATATACCCGTCTTCTCCTACTTTATTAACTTCCATATATAACCAACGAGCGGTATCAACACCTACATCCATCTGGAGAGTAACCGAATAGAAAAGGTTGTTTCTCGAATCAATTCTGGTAGGGTGTCAGACATACAGAGGTTCCTTTAAGTAGGAGGTTAGTCTAAAATAGACAATAAAAAACCCCTACCCAAAAGGGCAGGGGCTTAAACTTTGCCTGCGTTGAAGAGTCGCAGCCCTCTAGCTTGCCTTTCGGCTACTCTTTGAAGGAACTAGGCATTAGTCTTCGAAGATGGACACATAAAGTGTCCGTAGAAATCATACTAGGTATGTCTCTACACCGCTGGCGCGGATATGGTTGCTCCAGCAGGTAACGATCCTGCTTCTGTCGCTTATCAGGCGACTGTAATACCTTTATACTATAGAGCAATTGATTGGCACGTAGGTGATGATTCGAACACCTAAACTAACGGGTTTGGAAGCCGTCTCCTGACCACCAGGATTAGTGACCCACGTATTTATTTGGTGGAGAATAAGAGACTTGAACTCTTCTGGTATCCTCGGTGCAAGCGAGGTGTCCACTCCTGGCAGACCCATTCCCCTAATTTGGCATCGTAGAAAGGAATCGAACCCCTCAGAGTAGGCGATCAACTCTACCTGTGACCCTCATCACTTGGGAGATTAGCTACATCACCACCTCCGTCGAGGAAGTATCTCGTAACCATCTTTCCTTTGCTTTGTATCACTACGACATTTTATTTGGTGATCATTTCATTTGGTACATCAGGTGAGACTCGAACTCACACGTCACAAGGACACTGGAACCTAAATCCAGGGCGTCTACCAATTTCGCCACTGATGCATTTGTTTAGTGGAATCGTGCAGATTCGAACTGCATCCGGCTCCCTACGGGAACCAGTCACCCAAATCAATTCCGAGTGTTTGGAAGCGAGAGCGGAAGTCGAATCCGCAATTTTCAGGGTATGAGCCTAACGTGATCTATATATCCGTTTCACTATCTCGCTATTGTTAAATCAGCTTTAAACTAAAAGCATTATCCACGGCCCTATCAGACTCCTATCTTCAATTAGGGAATCGTAGCCTTGATATGGTGCAGATGCAAGGATTCGAACCTCGAACAAACACCTTCGTAGAGTGTTGCCTGTCCATCAGGACACCTGCAAAAATGGTGCGACCTGCTGGTAACGATCCAGCCTTTCTGCCTTTTCAGGGCAGCACACATCCGTCTATGTCAAAGTCGCTTTGAAACCGATATCATCTTCGATTTCTATTGTTTGGTCAGTGCAGGGTGAATCGAACACCCGACCTCCTGCTCCCAAAGCAGGCGCTGCTACCAGGCTGAGCTATGCACTGAATATTTGGGGTGGCTAATGGGACTCGAACCCACATAGAACTGCATCACAGGCAGCGTCATTAAGCCATTATGATATAGCCACATCTTAGTGCTCTCATTGAAAACACTAAAATTTGGCAGAGGTGAGAGGAGTTGAACCTGCTGCTACGGGAGTCAAAGGCCCGTGTGCTACCATTACACCACACCCCTAGTATTTGGCGAACAGGAAGGAGTCGAACCTTCGTACACATCCTTTGGCGAGGCTATGTATTCTTGAATGCCCATACTAATTATGTTTTGTTAGTCAAACAAGCGCCAACTTGCGAACCCTAACGCTACACTTTCATATTGCATCTATCCGATAATTTGTTGAAGCTAGAAGATAAATCTTCATTTGTCAATCTCGGAAGTGACAAGTTTTGCATTAAACTATAGCTTCTTTTTTTGGTATCGTGGACGGGATTCGAACCCGTAAGCAGAAAACTGCGCCAGATTGAAAGTCTGGTTACTTAGGCCAATTTGTATACCACGATATAATTTGGAGCGAGATATCGGATTCGAACCGATGACGAACTGCTTGGAAGGCAGACACTCTACCAGACTGAGTTAAACTCGCAATGTTGAAGGGCTAGCTGTGTGCTGCATATAGAGACATTGCACACCCACGCTGTAAATATTCTCGTTGGAAAACACTTACAGAGATCTCTACTGGTATCCAGTTATTCCCCTTCTTGGGATACTCCGCGCTACGCTTCACAGCGTTTCGTCTTATTTCAAAGACTCATCAGGCGCGTTTGCTTGATAATATACGATCACGTAGACCTTTTATGTGCCGTCGCGGTCACAACCTGTTATGATAAATCACAGTGCAGGTAGGGGAGAGGGTATAACATTTCTGCTATCTCGTGTCGCCCTCTCTAAACAACCTCCATCACTAAAGACTGGACGCTATTGTTATTTGTGGGACAGTGACGGATATCCCTTTGCTGACTAGGCTACGTTCGGGACTGCTACCTTACAATGTTACAAGCTGTTGCGAATAACTCTGCTCGGTGCTCTCGACAAGAAGTACCCGCTGATACTATGCTCTTGTCATCCATACTCGCGGTCAAGCTTTCTGGTCATCTGGTGCTTGCAGCAGGACTTGAACCCGCGACCCACTGATTACAAAACAGTAGCTCTACCAACTGAGCTATACAAGCTTTATCTTAATGGAATACCTTTGTATTCTCTTGAACGTATCAGTGCTTCTCTTCGTTTACGAGCTTCACGTTTTACGTTGTTTGGTGAACGAGGATATTCACTGTAGACTTGAAAAGTTCTATTAACTTCTCTTGGTTCATCAAAGGAACCTATGGTCTGCTTCTGGAATGTCATATCATTCTCCTGTATTGGCGATCCTAGCAGGACTCGAACCTGCAACCGGTGGATTAACAGTCCACTGCTCTAACCAATTATAGCTATAGAATCATTGTTTGGTGAAATCTACTTTTCGAGCTTGTATCCCCGAAGGACTGAGTGATATAGATCACGCCATCTCGTCTTCCCTTATTTCGATTTCATTATTTGGTGGGGCTGCCTGGATTCGAACCAGGGCGTGGTATGCCTGATTTACAGTCAGGTGCGTTCGGCCTCTCCGCCACATCCCCTTAAACTTTATTTATCAATACTATATCATAAAAGTATTCAGAAGTAAAGATTTATTTTACTTTTTGTTTGGTGCATCGCGGAGGATTCGAACCTCCAGTATTCTGATTAAAAGTCAGATGCCTTATCCAGTTTAGCTAGCGATGCGTGGAGGAGAATATCAGACTTGAACTGATACGCCGCGTTTCCGCGACTACTGAGTGTTTAGCAAACACTTCCCTTACCGTTAGGGTTAATTCTCCGTTACTTCTTATCGGTGTGATTTCTCACTCAATATCTTAGTTGGCGGGGATAGAGGAAATCGAATCCTCGGCTCCGCAGTGACAGTGCGGTATTTTTACCAACTAAACTATATCCCCTTAATTTGGAGGAAGGTAATGGAGTCGAACCATCATCGGCTATTAACCGATGGGCTGGTTTTCAAGACCAGTTACTCACCGCTGAGTCCTACCTTCCTTTAAGTAGTTGTTAACTAACAATCTTCTCTACTTAATACCAATGTACCACGTATTTGATTGTCTGTCAACAACTATTTTAAACTATTTACTGCTTGGTAGAACGAGCGCGTTCACGCTTAGTTTTACCAGTACGGATGCGGTGAGACACTTTCTTCACTTCGCCGTTGATGGTAATTTCAACTGGCTTACTTTCAGTCTGAGTAGACTTGCTCTCAAACTGGAAAGGCTGAATGATTTTGTCTACTGCGCTTACTTTCTTACCCATTATGTCTCTCCTTATATGATTTATTTTTAAATTGTGCCTCTCTGTCGCCATAAGCGAGGCTACTTACTATGATCGGAAAACAAAAAGTTACAATAACTTTTAAAAACGATGGCTTGTATATTTCATTAAGTTGTGCTCGACAAGAAGGCTAGTCTACAAACGCTACAACTTTAAATCAACGCATATACCAGACGCAAACTGGCACTCCGTGAGGGATTCGAACCCCCAACCTAGAGAGTAGAAATCTCTTGCGCTATCCAATTGCGCTAACGGAGCAAATATTCTCTTTAACCTTGTTGGTCAGTGAGGTAACTATACTACAGTTTCAGTAATAAAGTCAACATCTTTTTTAAACTTTCTTTTCTTGTTCCCAAAAATAACTCCACATACAGAGCACTTCTGACCTGGAGCTACTAAATCTCTATCGCAGCCACACCATACTCGCACTTTCTTTGGTGACTTGGCCTTTACTCTATTCGAATGTCTTTTGTAAGTCAATCTCTTTTCTCCCTTCACGACGAGCTTTCTTTCTTTTTGCTCGGTCAATTACTTTTCTGACAGTCCAGTGTCGCTGAGTTCGATCAGGATGGAAGCAGCAACCCCAACCACAGATAGAGTTATCTTTTTCTGTGTGTCCATATGGTTTCATTATTACCTCCGATAAAAATAATAAGAAAGAGTGTTTCTTTATTATTACTTCTAAAGAAAGCCCCCGAAGGGGCTTATAAAATTACTTGCCGTTGTTAACGGTAACACCCTGGCGCTGAGCATCAGCACGAGCGATTTCCAGACGAGTTTCACGTTCTGCGGTAATCTGACCTTTCAGATCTTTGTTCTGCTCTTCGAGGAAGGCAATACGCTGTTCAAAAGATTTCTCGTTAGCTTCGAACTGAGCGATGGCTACGCGATGGTTTGATTCGATTGCAGACTTCTGAGCGTTAAACGCGATTGCTGCTGAACGTTCACCTGCTGCTTTGGCTTCTGCCAGAGCGTCTTCGTTAGAATCCTGAGCCACAGCCAGATCTGAACGGAGGGTAGCCAGTTCTTTAGGATCGATAGTTACCAGAGTACGAGATTTCAGAAGAGTACCAAGTACTTTATCTTCGTCTTCAATTACTTTCAGTTTCAGTTCAGCAGAAGCTTCACGGAATTTAGTATCGAACTGCTGATTCAGGTTATCCAGATCATTCTGCTTGTATTCGATATCAGTCGCCAGAGAAACAGCTTGGTCAGCGATTGCTGCCAGATCCTGGGTGATTTTAACCAGGCCAGTTGCTGCGGTGTTCAGTGCTTTAGTAGAACGATCTGCTACGGTGATTACTTTTTTAACTTCTGACATATCTATATTCTCCTCTAAGAATTATTTATTTTTGATTAGTAATCTGTCCACTATATTAGTGAACAGAGCATTAAACAAAGTTGGAGCCGGATGGTGGAGTCGAACCACCTATGTATTCACATCACCCTAAAAGTGAATGCTGTTTTCGGGCTTTGATGGCCCCGCCCTTACCCAAGGGCTTATCCGGCGTTGGTTGATGCGTAACAGGACTCGAACCTGCAATGTGTGAGTCATCGGCGGCTTCCGGTAAGCTACGGCGCTCAACCGTAGTAGATTCCCTATTCCCCCGCGTCTACCTATTTCGCCAGACGCATCATTGTTTCAACGAGGAGGATATTAACACGGTTTTTGATACCGTGTCAACACCTTTTATTTAAATAATCTCAATAATACGCATTTATTTTCTCCCTCTGAGATTATTGTTAAGTTGAGGAAGAATCAGTACGGTCACAACACTTGCTACCAAGGTGTTTACCCAAGGCAAAAGCAACAAGCAAAGAGACCAACTGGACGGAGATTGCTATTTCAAGAGCCATAATCGCTCCTTACGTAGTTGGAGATCCGTTCATTGTAGAGATTACAATTTCGGATTTCACGGTTTGTGATCGAACCCAGGCTGAACCAAACTCCGGTGCAATAGTGCTCCAGTTAGCCAAGCGGTGATGATCGTGAGTAAATGCAGTAGGCATAGTTTCGCTGAATGCAAGATAGACGTTTCCGACTCTTACTTCAACAACCGAAACAGTGCTTCCGTCAATCACTTTAATCCAACCGTCAGTGTCCGTTAGTGAGTATGACTTAGTTGCCATTGTGTTTCCTTAATCTAGGTTATTTGAGGGTGATGGTGTATATTGAGTAAGAACATCGGTGATATCTTGATGATGATACTCTCTATACTCTGAATCATCTGATGCTAGGCTAGTACATACGGAACATAAGTCCGATTCTTTAATCAGTCCACTCTTGCTGGCGTTAGCCCTATTGTGAAGTTTCCGATTACAAGCTTTACATCTAAAATGAAAACTGTGTCCATTCATAGTAGTTGCTCATACACAGAGGGAGTATTAGCAAGCTTTAATATACCACGAATAGAGGGGAGTTGTCAATCTGTCTGACGCATCCCCTACCCTCTTTATAACTTATTTCAGATACTTGCTCACCGTTTCATCCAAGATGCAGCGAACTTCGTCGATACTTACGTCAACAACCATTTGGCTATTGCGGAAGATTTCTTTCAGTTCATTGCGCTCTGACGAGATATCGGAGAAAGACAAACCATCTTCCAATACCAGATCTCCATCTGGGCTAGCCACTACAGCCAAGAATCCACGAGCAGAACGTTTACCTAAGTCGGTTTTTGGTTCCTTGCTTACAAGAATCTCGTTACCGTCAATGATACAACCTGTAGCTTTACAAGCAAAGCCGAAAGTATCACGAGTGCTGTAGTTGTAAGTGTAACTACCAACACCAAGAACGATATTGCTCGATGCAAAACCATTCGCCTCCAGACGTTTGAAGATTTCCTTGGTCAGACTAACAGTAATACTGTCACCGTAGATCAGGCCAATATGTTCATCCAGAACTTTGTAGCCCTTACTGTTGACAGTGCCGCCAAAGGTTTCCCACAGAATCTGAATAGTACCTACAGCTTCGTGACGGGGAATCTCATATACTTCGTTGATGCTGGCGTTAATGGTACGATCACCAGTAATATCGTAGTATTTGTCACGGTCTTCCAGGTAAATAACTTCTGTACTAATTCCAACACTCGAAGTCTGCATTGTCTGCCAATCTTTGAAGCTTTCAATCTTGTAACCGCAAATAATATGCAGGGGCTTACCGCTATCTGGACGGATAACTAATTTACCGTCACGTTCCATAATCTCTTCTTTCAAGAGAGGAAGGATCTCAGTGACCAGCGCCCAATAGTCATAACTATCTGCCACGTAAGACACGATGCCGTCAGGGTAAATCTGAGTGACATACTTACGCAAGAATTCCAGTTCAGAGAAGAAGCGTTGTTCATCAACGTTCATTGCTGCAAAACCATCAACTTCGATCATCAGTTTAGCCAAGATATCACTAATGTTGGTGGTAGCTACGCTGTGTTCTGATGCTGGGATGCTTCCAGCTACAAAGGTATCTTCGCCGTAGTAGAAATCATCTACGTAGCAAACTGCACGTAATGTGTCAGTACCTTTAAATGCCAGTAAGTGACCGAAGCCTGAACGATAGCCATCATCGATACCAGATAAGCCACGAGCAGAGAAATCGTGAAACTGGAAGGCTAAGTGATCTTTGCTGTCACAAGTAGATTCAGCGTAAGACTCACCCAGCAGACGATACTGGAATGCGATAGTCGCATTGTTCATTGTCTTCCAGGTTTCTGCACTCAGCATAGTTTCCAGATAGTTCACCAACCAAGCAAAGCCTGCTACTGTATTGTGAATCGTATAAACTGGAACCTGAATCGGACACAGTACACCTTCTGGTAGCGCTCGTACAGACAGAGGCAAATAACCTAAGTCGTGCAGTGCTTCGATGTGATCAGTGCGATTCTGACGACCGTTATAGCGAGTCATAAACTTAGAGTATTCCGCAACGACTTCATCTTTTGGACGAGAGAAGAAGTTTTCATTCCAATCGTCAATCAGTCGTTCTTTAATCACGCCCTGGATACCAGCAGCAATTACGCCGCGAGGTGCATTAGGTGCGTAATGCGGGAAGTACTTATCACCGCGAGGGGTGAAGTTAGAAAACAGGATTTCCATATTGTCAGCGTACTGGTCAATGTGGCTTGGTTTGTAACCGTCAGTGTTGAACAGTGGGTTTTTAATACGTTTAGCCATAATCATATCTCCTTTTCGTTTTCGATAGGGAGAGTCTACACCCTCCCTGATTATTGTCAATACTTAGTTGTAGTATTTGTTCAAAATAACACGGCGACTGATCCCCTGGTTTAGTACGAGGATATCTTGGTCAATCTCAACATTATCTTTCCAGACGTTAAGAGAGTGTACGCGGTCAATGATACCTTCCAGAGGACGAAGCCCTTTAGAGAAAATACCGTGAGTTACGTAGAGATCTACACGTCCTGCGTTACGACTCTTGAGAAGTTCAGCTAGTTTGATGAATGTATAGCCGCCGTCACAGATATCATCCACGATGATTAGATTTCGACCTTTGAAGTCTTGGACAGAAATATCTGTGTGTTTGATAGCTCCAGTAGCAGTATCACGAATCTTTTCAGCACAGTAAACATCTACTCCACCTAATTCTTTCGCAACCTTGAAGATTTTCTTCAAAGCGCCAGCGTCAGGAGACACGATAGCGAAGTTATCCATTGGGATGTAGTGTCCCAGCATTTCTTTCACAATCTTCTCTTGTGGAATGATGGTGAGTCGGTCGATCAGTGCCGGAGTAACGTCACTGTGCGGATCTGCAATTACCACCTCTTCAAAGTCCCAGCTATTGATGATATTAGCAAACACCTTAAGCCCGAATGCCTCTCCTGCTTCACAAGGGCGATCCTGACGACCGTAAGGAACGTAGAGCATAATCAGCTTCACTGGAACACGGAAGTGAGCACAACGCGATATAGCGTCTTTAATCATACCTACTCGCATAAGGTCATCACTGCTGCGGATTTCTGCTTCAATAATCACTTCATCACCGTAAGAGATTTCCTTTAATGCTTCTGGCAGAACAATGTGTTCTTCCCCAGCAGAGAATCGGAAAGACTTAACAGGACACTCAATCGTGTTCATATTAAAACCTAACATAGTGCGGATACTTACTTTCATACATTCACCTCCAATTTTGCGTTAACAGGGATTGCTACGCCGTCTATAGGCATTGAATCTACCACACCTTTGTTCAGGTTGACAAGATAAATCATATCTTCTGCTTCACCAGGTGGACGCTCAATAATCATAAAATACTCACGCCCCACTTTGATAACATCTCCGATATCCAGTTTGCGTACATCGACAAACACCTGACCACCAGCCTGTATAATAATCATAACACCACCTCCATAGAAACAGAAGTCGCAGCTTCAACAAGGGATTCCCCATCGGGAGAGATAAGATACCCATCCTTTAAGCGTACACATTGTGGATCACCGTACCCATCTTCTTCATCAGACTTGATATAGAAATCACCATCATAGATGAATACTGATCCGTCTTCAAGATTCACAAGCTTCTCTACCCTGGAAGCCTTAGTGTGTTTAATATCAATCATATGTCAATCTCCATTTTTGCAGAGTGGGCTACATCAACAGTAGCGGCAGGGTCATAAGTAAATAATTGACCATCACGAATTCTAACGCAGCGAATATCTCCGTATTCATCTGTCTCGTCGGTGAGGATATGGAATGTACCATCATAGTTAAAGACAGTACCGCTTTGGAGGCTACCCAGCCTTCCGGTTTGCTTCTGATTCTTTTGTGATATTTCAATCATAGAATACCTCCATTGATGCATTGTGTATAGGGGTGACTTCGTGACTCTGTGAGATACGACTAATATCTCCTGTAGCTAAGTCTACACAAACTGATGAATGACCCGCTCCTACTTCATCTGTCTTCATAAACACAGAGTCTTCAAACTTGAATAAACCCCCAATTGGTAAGAGCAGAATGCTGGTTTTATTTTTCTTAGCAACTTCTTTAATCTCTAACATAATTCCTCCTGTTTCGTTTCGATGGATGTAATGTACTCCTTAACGACTTCACCTGTCAAACTCTTTTTGAAAATAATATCTTCTATATAGATCTGTTGTTCCTTCGTCACAACATCTCTGTTATCTAAACTCACTTCGTTCGTTAAGATAAAACAACCTAAAACATTAAAAACAAAAGAAGTTATTACTACTCACTCCCTTCGGTCGTTCGTAGAAGATCAGTAGGGTAACACACTTTAAAACAAAAGTCAACAACAAAAGAATAAATATTTAAGTCTTTTGTCTTTAATACTCAGTATGTTCGCTTCGCTCCCATACTTCGTAAGAGAGGGTATCACAATTTAGACTAAAAATCAAGTTGTATTATGTTTTATTTAATGGTAGAGTGCAGGCTGTTTTTACAGAGGAGAATGAAAATGAACAAATCGCTTGCAATGTCACTGCTAACTATGCAGAATGTAGACCTTACCCCGAAAGCTAAGCGCGGTGGTGCAGCTACCCACAAAGGGAAGCTTACTAAGACCGATTCTAAGCTTCTTAAAAGTAAACCTTGGTGATTTATCGTCTTATGTGATAAAGTGCCTTAAAATGCGATACAGGAGGTGCTAGGTGTATTCTATTGTGAGTAAGGTGATGTTCGGTGAACTGTATCACTGTGTCTATGAAAACAGTGTGAGTGTAGGGGCCTGGCATCACTTGGATTTACCTAAAAAGTTTAAATATTTACTGGAGAATTAATATGCCTATTTATGATTACCACTGCAAAGAACACGGATCATTTGAGAAGATGAAGAAGATCTCCGAACGATCCTCTGCCAACTGTCCTGAGTGTGAGGCTGAGTGTGAGCAAAGTATTACCGCTCCGAAGATGGTGAACGGTGGTTTCTGCGATAAGTCTATGAAATTAAGCAAGAAGTTTTAACAGGAGGAAATTTAGAGTATGAAGATTATCCCATTAAGTATTGCGAAGTCGTATGTAAGTCACTGGAGTTGGTGGGAAGGAGTGAGAGAACTCCTCCAGAACGCAGTTGACACAAAGGATTATGAGGTGCAAATCTCAGAGAAAAACGAGATCATCATTATCTCTCGCGGGGATCGTATCCCTGTCAGTGCATTGCTTATGGGTAAATCTGGCAAGCAGGATGATGACAGCACCATCGGAAAGTTTGGTGAAGGTATGAAACTTGCTTTCTTGGTATTGGGGCGTCTAGGTGCAACAGTCGTAGTGCAAAACTATGATGAAGTGTGGCATCCTGCCTTCCAATGGAGTGATACTTTCCAGGAGGAATGTCTTTCTATCGGAATCGTATCGGCTGTAGATATTGGAGAGGTTCAGATTACTATCTCCGGTGTTCCTGATGAAGTGTTGGAAGAGGTGAGCGATAAGTTTCTCCCTCTTCAAGACAGAACTCCTGAACATTCATCCCACAACGGAGAAGCCTACAAGAAAGATGCAGACGGCTGTGACCTGTATATCAATGGTATCTTCGTCACTAATATGGAAGGTCGTTATAAATATGACTACAATTTCAGGCCATCGGCGTTTACGTTAGACCGAGATCGAAATACCGCAAAGGATTTTGAGGTTCGTTGGGAGGCAAGTGCATTATTGATGAATGCAAACCAGTTCTTGCTTATTGCTGAAATGGTGTCTGATGGATATCTGGATGTTGAGCACTTCAAATATCACAGTAGCTGTGCAACCCAGGAAGAGAAAGACGATATGGATAGCTTGGCTGTATCTCTGTTCTTCACGCAGCACGGAGAAAATGCTTGGGCTATCAACCGTAGCTGGGAGGACGGTAAACGCCGTCTCGTCACTAAGGCTTGTATTGATAAGGGATACATCCCTGTAGAAGTGCCGGATGGACTATATCATCTGCTGAAAGGTAAGTTTGCTGTTGACAAAGATATGCAGGAGGTGTTAAGCTTCAAGCCAATCGAGTTCTTAGAAGGTTTCCTTGCCGAGAACAAACGTCATATGCGGTCTAAGCCTGTACGTCAGTTGAAAGCCGTTATCGAACGACTCAAAATTATCCGAGGAGCTTAAATGAACCCGAACATTTATACATTATGGCTGGACGATCACAAAGTAGAATCAACTCTCTCATACACTGAGGCAAAGAAGAAGTTTATGGAGTGGATCGATTTCACCAAAGAAAACAATGTCGCTTATCAAGCGGTAATCGTAACTAAGAATATGGAGGTATTACTTGAATATCGAAGGTCGAATCCCACTGCCAAATGAGACTGTGTTTGAGGCGAAGGAAGTCTTTTACACTTGCATTGGCAAAGGTGGCTTGTATCGTATCGTTGGTCGAGCGCGTGGAGCGGGTAAGTCTCGTGAGACAGGCGTGATCGTAGTATACGAAGATGTTAACTCGTTAGAGCATATGCCTTTCTTCCGTACTCTGGAGGACTTCCAGGATCGTATGCAAGAGGTGGACATTGATGAAGCAATCGCCGCTCAAGAGTAACACAAAGAAAGCAGCCCCTAAAAAGGCTGCTCCAAAGAAACGCGCACCAGCGAAACCAAAAGTCAACCGGACTTTAAAGGTAGCGAAGGAAGCGCCTAAGAAAAAGAATAAGTTTGATACAGAAGCGTTTACTTTTAGTACGCCTATAGAACACATTGAAGCAGCGCTGGAGCGCCTGGATAAACAGGACGCAGATCCAATGGCTGAACCATTTACAAAAGATGAAATCTATTGGATGGTGGTGTGGACGGAAATGTTACCGGAAGCTAAAAGACGTAAAATGACGCACGTCCCTTGTTGTGCGAAAGAACGCGCTGTTTTGAAGTTACCTAAATTATAGGAGGATGAAATGAAACCAGACACTATCCTGTGGTTGGATGATGTACGTGACCCTAAAAACTTTGGTATGGAAGGTGCTGTCTGGATCAAGACATTCTCAGACTTCGAAAATACTCTTCATACCTTGATCGAAGCGATGCAGGATGATAATATCGTTCACATCAGTTTTGATAATGACCTGGGCACTGAGGAAGAAGGGTATGATGGATTCTGTATCTTGGAGGAGTATCTTCATATGGGATACTTCGAAGGGCTGAAAAAGATCACAGTACATTCATCAAACCCTAGCGCAGTTCATAAGTTTATGTTAGTATCTCGGGCAATGAAGGCTCACTTTGATATTGACCTTTTACGTACACCACTTTGAGGAGTAATTATGATTGACGTTAGCGTAGTTCTGGAATACCTTAAGGATTACCGCGAAGAACTGAAACAACCTATGGATCGTGTGCTGGCAAGAAAGGCATTGTTCACCAACGGTGTTCCAGTAATGAGCTTCGAGGAGATGGTTTCCTTTGATAGTGATGTTTTCGACGAAATGTTTGAATACTACATCACAACAGGACGTAAGCCAAGTCGCCGCCCTATATTGGAGCGTATTTACCCTTGGTTTGGATATGTAAAAGGTAATGTGTATTGGGGCAAAGCTGTAGATGTTGAGCGGCGTGCTCTGAGAAAAATGCAGATGAAAGACTTGCATTACTCGGAGGATAATGTACACTTCGTATCGGATGTTCATTTCTTGCATAAGAATATCATCCATCACAACCGAAACAACATCTCAAACATTGATGAAATGCATCATCTGCTGATTGAAGCGTGGAACAAACAAGTGGGGCCAAACGATTTGGTGTTTGACTTGGGGGATCTCACCTTGGGTAGTATGACTAAGGGATTGGAATTACTTAAGCAGTTGAATGGCTTTATTATTCATCTGAAAGGAAACCACGTTAGTGAAAAGGAATGGGAGTATTACGATATGAATCTCCCTAAACAAAAGTTTGTTGACAGTAGCTACTTATGCAGTACAATCAACGGGCAGAAGATTGCAATGTGTCACTTCCCGATTCTGAGTTGGGACGATATGCACCGCGATAGCTGGCACCTGTTTGGTCACTGTCACGGAAGTAATGCAATGGAGCAGCATATGGGCAAGGCGATGGATGTTGGAGTAGATGCAACTGTAGGCATTACTGAATCACTCCGTCCTGTCTCTATGGCAGAAGTAAGAACAGTTATGGCTGGCAAAAGAATTGTTAGCTGGGATCATCACGAAGTAGGAGGAAACTAATATGAGCAATATCAAATACCCGAGCACAAACCAGTTCCGTCAGGTAGTTAAGACAATGAAAACTCAACTGGAGTATGATCATTATAATCCAGAGACGCAGGAACACGTCACAAAGATTCCAGAAACGTATGTGATCCCTTACATCGGTACTGTGAAGATTCACGGCACCAACGGTAGCGTACTTTTCCGCTCAGAAACTGATTTCATCTTCCAATCAAAAGCCCAGCAGGTAGACATTGGGAAAGATAATGCCGGATTTGCAGCGTTTATGCATCGCAAAGATATGGATCTTCTGCTGGCGCGAGTACGTAAAGTATGTGAGGATCATAACGTAACATTTGAGTTCCCTGTCGAGATTGCTGGAGAGTGGGCAGGTCGTGGTATTCAGAAAGGCGTTGCTGTTACTGAGGTTGAACCATTCTTCGCTGTATTCCGTGTTGCAGTAGGTGAGCGTCCTAATGGCGGTCTGAAATGGCTTCCGACAGATATCATCGGGCCAGTGTCTGATAATGAAAACCGGATCTTCAACATTCTACAGTTTGGCTTTGTTCCACTGGAGATTGACTTTGAAAATCCTCAGAATGTACAGAACACCCTCGTATCTCTGACAGAAGAAGCAGAGAAAGAATGTCCGGCAGGTAAGTTCTTTGGTGTGTCTGGTATCGGTGAAGGTTATGTTTGGACTCCTGCTGATCCATCTCTGGCTATTGACTCTGGCTTGTGGTTTAAAGTGAAAGGCGATAAGCACTCTGTTTCTAAGGTTAAGACCTTGGCGGCAGTAGACCCTGAACGTATGGCAAACATCGCTGAGTTTGTGGAATATGCCGTAACTGAAAATCGTCTGGAGCAGGCTCTGGGTGAAGTAGGCTTGGATAAGACCAAGATCGGAGAGTTTGTTAAGTGGATGTCTACAGACATTCTTAAAGAGGAAGGCGATGTTATGGAAGCCTCCGCTCTAACAATGAAAGATGTTGGTAAGAACATCTCTGATAAATCCCGTAAATGGTATATGGCTAAACTGTAAGAGGAGAATTAAAATGCAAGTAACTGACTTCCTGAAAACACCTGGTAACTCTCTGACCCTGTTAACTCTGTCTACAGGCATAAAAGTGAAAGAATATCCAGAAGAGGGCTTATACGTCCTAAACTATGACCAGATAGATAGTCCAAAGACACATCCTCTGGTTATGGAGTGCCGAGCACTGATCCTTGACAGGGAGTTTAATGTGGTTGCTCGTTCATTTGACCGATTCTTCAACCTGAATGAAGCGCCGGATACACAGGCGCATTTAGATTGGGATATTGCTGAGATTGCTGATAAAGTAGATGGTAGTCTAATCAAACTGTACTACTGGAACGGTGCTTGGCGCTTCTCTACTCGTGGCACAGCATTTGCTGAAAGCCAGTGTATGAATAGTGAATACACATTCCACGATCTTTGCGTCAAAGCTTCTAACGCTAGTTATATGGAAGAGGTAGAGGCGTCAGCAGAACTGGCTGATCTTGACCAGGGAGTTACATACCTACTGGAGCTTACTTGTCGTGAAAACCGAGTGGTAACAGTATATGAGGGCTATCATCTGCACTTCTTAGGTGCTCGTCGTAATGACACTGGTGAATATGTGACTGTCCCTAATAGTGCATTATGGGTGATGAACTGGAAAGCTGTTAATAAGTATAAGTTTAACAGTGCTCAAGCTTGTAAAGAGACAGCCGAAAAGCTTCCTAATCTGGCAGAAGGTTATGTTGTTTACCAGAATGGCATCCCTGTTTGTAAGGTGAAGTCTCCAGCATACGTTGCTGTCCACCATCTCCGAGGTAACGGTATCCCTTCTTTGAAGCGTATTGTTGATTTGGTTGCTGTGGGTGAAGAAGACGAGTATCTTACTTACTTCCCAGAGGACAGAAAGTACTTTGATCCGGTGACTCAAGCTAAGGCTTGGATTATCAATCAGGCTGATGCTATGTGGCACGTAGCTAAAGATATTGAGGAACAGAAGAAGTTTGCCATTGTGGTGAAAGATCTGTCCTTTGCTTGGTTGCTGTTTCAAGCAAGAAAGGTAAACAAGGAGCCGTCTGAGGTGTTCAACTCCGCTCCGCTGGAGAAGCGATCTAAGACAATCCTGAACTATGTCGAAAAAGCAGGGAATGCTTTGAAATAAGGAGGAAAATTGAAGAATTTCTATATCATTCGTGGTGTATCTGGGAGTGGCAAGTCCACTCTCGCTAAAACAATGTCTGAGGCTCTTGGAGCTTCACATTTAGAAGCTGATATGCTGCTATACAATAACCAAGGAGAATACGTCTGGACAAAAGAAGGCGTATCTGAGGCACATCGACAGACTGCGATTCATCTGTATCACTTAATGGAGTCAGGTGAGTCTAATATAATTCTGTCCGATACCTCTGCAAAACAAAAAGATATGCAAAAATACCTTGATCTGGCTAAAGAGAAGGGTTACACTACGACAGTGATTGTAGTTGAGAACCGTCACGGCGGTAAGTCCATTCACGATGTAAGCGAGGAAACACTAGCTAAACAACGTGATCGTATCCGAAGCACTATTTCACTCTAAGGATAAAATATATGTTGATTAAAGAACTTAGTCCTGGTACAGTATACAAACTGAAAGACGAACACTTTATTCAAAACAAACTGATGGTGATTGCAGTCCCATATGACATTGAAATTGTCGATAAAGAGTTTGGGGCACCTGTTTGTGCTGGACTAGCGTCTATTGATTTGGTAACATTCGAACTCGTTCAGTGGCAAGGCCACGAAGAACAAGAAGCAACTTTACTTACAGAAGGAGATGAATAATGTCAACAGCAATCTATGTACGTGGTGAACGTGGTGATCAGAACCTGTTTTCTTTCAACGATGATGTTTCTATCTACGATATTCGTCGTGAGATGGAAGATTTTATCCGCGAAGTACGAGGCTTTGTTCTGGCAGAGTTCCTTATCAGTACAACCCGAGGTGATTACTGGTATATGGACATTGAAGGGCTGGTGAATGATATTGGTGAGTTTTCTGTGGAGATGAACGGCTAATGCATACTGTTCCCGATTTTGAGGTCGGGAATATCGTCAAGCTACTATCTGGCGGTGTTCCAATGACTGTTCAAGAAGTCTTCGATAATATGTGTAGTGTTATCTGGATGGATTTGAAAGGCGAGATGAAAACTACTCGCGTTTATAAATCTGTGTTACGGCATCTGAATGACGAGGAGTATCAATGGAACAAGTAAAAACAACCCTATATGCTTTAAACAAAGATGAAAGCTTTCAACAGTGGAAGGTATTCACTGTGGGCAGCACTATTGTTGTAGAGTTTGGGAAACTCGGTGGTAAGATTCAAGTTAAGCGCACGGAAGCTAAACCTAAGAATGTAGGTCGAGCAAATGAAACAACAGCCGAGCAGCAAGCAGTACTGGAAGCTATTTCTAAATGGGAAAAGCAGGTTCGTACTGGATACCGTGAATCTACCGAAGAGCTTGAAACTGTCGAGCAATTCTCTCCGATGCTTGCTCACGATGGGAATAAGCGTAGCCACGATATTGTGTATCCTTGTTATGTTCAGCCGAAGCTGGATGGTTTACGTTGCCTGGTTACTTTTGATGTATTTGGTAATCCTATTTTCAATAGTCGTGGAAATAAGACATACCCAATCCAAGGAAAGATAGCCGAACAAATGACAGAGTTGCGTGACAAGACGATGAATACGATCTTTGAAAATCGCACACCGATGTTTGATGGTGAAGTTTATCTACACGGGCTGAGCCTACAAAAGATTGTAGCTCTGGCTAAGAAGTGGCGTACTCACGATGAAATTGAGATCGAAATTGATAAGGATTTCGAGGCAGATAAGAAACGTCGAGCAAAAGCTATTGCAGCAGGGGAAACTGTATGGAAGAACTTTGCTAAGCGCGAGATTAGCGTGGAAGTAGAGCCAGTACGTGACACTGATCGATACAATGGTTATGAGAGTGCGGATCTCCAGTTCCATATCTTCGATATTCCTGATTCGAAGAAGAAATGGTACGTCCCTAAACCAGATGACCAGGTAGAATGGGCTGATAGTCGATACACTGATCTATTCCTCATTGGGCTGGAAGCTAGTGGTATGTCTCACTTACGTTTTGTTAAAGGTAAGGTGTTAGAGACAGAAGAGGCTGTTAAGCTTTACATTGGTGATTATATGGAGCAAGGTTATGAGGGCGTAATCGTCCGTAACTTTGATGGTGTCTACTTATTCAACCAACGATCATCGGATCTGATTAAGTGGAAGATTTTTCAGACGATTGAAGCATTTGTTTTTGGATTTGAGATTGACAAGAACGACGAAGTTCTGTTACACTGCCGTCTTCAATCTGGAGTTGAGTTCAAAGTGAAAATGAAAGGCACCCACGCCTACCGAGCAAACTGTATGTATCTGGTAGGTAGTTTCATCACAATTAGCTTCCAAGCTTATACTGATGACGGAGCACCTAGCTTTGCAACTGGACTCACTGAACGTGATGTTAACCCTGACACTTGGGAGGTATTAGAATAATGTTTACTACCGCACTTATCGTGCTGTCTATTATGTGGTTGGTAATGTTTGTCTACTACATTATCAATACAACGAATGAAACTACCACAGCAGCAATCGTAGGTATTGGTGTGGCATATTTTGCCGGATGTGGTGTAGCGGATTTCATCTTAAAAGCAGCAACCTGGATTGCCCAACTATAATTAGAGGGCTTCGGCCCTCAGTAAGGAGAGATTTTTAATGGCTAAGAAGTTTTACAAAGAACAACGCAATCACTCAACATTCTTCCAGAACGCAGCAGAACGTGTAGTAAGCTGGAACGCGATTGCAATGAACGAATCCCCGAGCAACTACGAAAAGTTTGCTGAGAAGTTCACCCACGAGAAGTTTGTTCATCAGATTTCTCTGGTAGAAGAAGAACTCAAAGAGTACCGTGATGCATTCCAAGCACAGGATCAGGTAGAGATGTTGGATGCAGCCGCAGATATCTTTGTTGTATCAGGATTCCTGACTTATATGTTCTTCGGCCCCGCTATTCTTAATGAGTTTATGAAATACGGTGTAGCAGATCATCTGGCAAGCGATCCCTACGAAACACTGTGTCGTTCTCGGGAAGTACTTGACAGTTCAGATCAGACAGCATTCCTGATGGCGGCAATCTTCCGCTCTTCTCGTGACTCGCTGGTAAAAACTGTTCACGATGGTAAAGGAGCTATTCTGGAAGTGTTACGTAGTAACGACAGTAAGTTTCCTACTGAGCAACAGCTTCGTGATAGCCACCAGCTTCTTACCGAAGATATCTCAGAGGTTCTTGAGGCAGAATTAGCTTGGATTAAAGAAAACCGTACCGAATATTCTGACTTCTCTGTTGTTTACAACGAAGAGTTTGAGGTGTATACTTTCCTCGATGGTAATGGTAAGTATATGAAACCATCTACTTTCAGTCCGGCAAACCTCAAGCCGTTTATGGTGGAGTAATGAGTTACAGTGCTCAAGCAATGCAATACCAGTTGATGCAAATCATTAAGCAGTTGAAGGCTGCTGGTATTGATGATATAACTACGGAAGATGTTTCTTTGAAGCACTCTGTGAGAGGTAAGCTGGTAGTAAGATTCAACACGGAAGAGCAATGGCTCGATAATCCTGAGAACAAAGCCAGCGCTGCACAAAAAGTAATGAAGCAAGCATATAAAGGTTGCAAGCTTCCTGACTGTGTAGTAGAGTACGAAAAGGTTAAATACCTCGTTAAAGTAATCAAATAATTATAGGGCTGGCAACAGCCCTTCATTAACAAAGGAGAATATTATGTCATTCGCAAAAACTTTCAAATCTGTTGTTACTCTGGAACTGACCGAAGCTGTTGACCTGAACGCAATCAACAATATCACGGATCGTCCGTTTGAGTATGTACCTGCTGGTGAATGGGAAGCAGAGAGCATCGGTCTGATTCATATCGACGGTGAGTTTGTGAAAGAGTTCGCTGGTCTGCAAGTGATTAACATCGGCTCCAGTGTTAAGAAAGTTAACAAGAAAAAAGTGAAGCGTCTGGTTAAAGAACGTGTAGCTGAGATGCAAGCGCAGTATGCTGAAAACAACCCAGGCGAAACCCTGAAAGTTAGCAAGGAAGATAAGGATATTATCGCAGAAGAAATCGCATTTTCTCTGCTGCCAGAGACAGAGGTTGACGAGTTTGAAAACCTGCTGATCGTGGATAAAGAAAACCAGCAAGTATTCGTTGTCAACACCAGCAAGAAAGCTAGCGAAAAGCTGACTGACTTTGTGCGTGACCTGATTGAAAGCTTCCCTGTGGAAGGTATTGTGAAAGACGAGTCAATGGTAGTGAAAGGTTTCTCTGAACTGCTTACTGGCGATATCACTACCCGTTTGGCGCTGGGCAACTACATCAAACTGGCTGACGCTGACGGTGTTGTTGTCTGGACTAAAGAAAGTCTGTATCAGTCAGAAGCATCTGAACTGCTGGAGACAGGTAAGCTGGTTCAAGCGATTGGTCTGGATTATGATGCGGTTGTAACTTTCGTGGTGGATACTGAGTTTACTCTGAAATCCCTCAAGTTCGATAAGAGCTTTGAGGCAGATGGTACTTTTGAAGCGAACGTACTTGCAATCGTAAATGAACTTCGTGGCATCATCAAAGATCTAAAAGAAGAAACTTTTAGCGAATAAGTATTGACACGCTCAGTCTAGTTATGTTAAGATGCCCTTCTAGTAACGAAGGGCTTTTTATTAGGAGACTCACAATGAAACGAATCATCCTCGCAATCGCATTAATGACTTCATTCTGTGCCGCAGCGCAACAGACTACATTAATCCTTGAAGCAGAGTACATCAGCGGTAACGCCAAATATTGTGTATATTCTAATGCTAGCCATACAGAGACTGTTGAGGTCAGCGAGAATTCACAATGTCGGCATACGGAGACTTTCGATGCCGATTAACATCACTAGGAGGATGTTATTAGCGGCTTTATCAAAATCAAACTGGAAGACCTGCCAAAATATGTAGACGAGAATACGGAAGTTGTGATTGACTACGATCAAATCGCTTTCCAAGGAGCGTCAGCGCTAGAAAAGAGAGCGATTGAGGCGTTACACATTGCCTCGGGCAGAAAGAAACAGTTTAAGCATAAAACAGAATTCTGGGGTGCGGGAAAGGCTATCGGAGGATGGTTAGCAAATCAGAACACGGAAAGAGAAGAGAAAGGACTTAAGACGTTTACAAAGGAAGATTTTGAAATCCTTAATCTACAGATCCCAGCAGCGGATATCTCCCACACTTTCCAAGCAGCAAAATCAAAACTCGAAGGGATTGTTAAGCACCTCAAGCTTACAAAGTATTCCGGCGTTATCGGTGTAGGTAAAACCTTCCGGCATCGCTTAGAACTCCCCAAAGAATACAAATCCTCTCGTGCAGAAACAAAACCTGTCCAGTTAGCAGAAACCAAAGATTTCCTTGTAGAGCATCATTACGGCGATGTTGTTGTTGAGATCGAAGCCGATGATGCTATGGAGATCCGAGCATTTGAAGGCTACAACGATTATCTGAGAACAGGTAAAACATCGTGTATCATCGCATCGATGGATAAAGACAGCCTCCACACTCCAGGCTTCTTACTGAACTTCTACCGTGAACCAGGCGCCACCTCTTACAAGGAGCCAGAAGTTATCTTTATTGATGACTCAATCGGTGATATCTGGGTTAACGAAAAGACCAACTCGAAAGGGAAGGTAACAAAAGAAGTTAAGGGCTGGGGAAGTTATTGGCTGGCGTATCAGATGCTTATGGGTGACGATACAGATACAGTAAGACCTTACCAAGACTTTGATATCAAGTTTGGGGATTTAACGTGCTACGCTTTAATCAAAGACAGCACTTCTCAATATGACTTGTTCAGCAAAGTTAAAGCACAATTCCATACTTGGTTCCCAGACGGTGTTAAGTTCACCTCGTGGACAGGTAGAGAGATTGAAATGTCAACGGACGAGTGGATTGAAACTATCTTCCAACTGGTCTATATGAAACGTGTACACAACGATACTACCACCTTTGAAGATATGCTTCAAGGGTATCAGGAGATAAAATGAGCAAGTTAACAGAAACGCAGAAGACAGATATCCTTAGTTATAAAGCACAGGGATTCAGTTCTCGCGCTATTGCCTCTTTAGTGTTAGGTAGCAGTTCTCGCAAGAGTACTGTTAATGATTTCCTAGCTCGTGAAGTTGGAGCAACACTGACAGTAATTAAGAAAGACGGCCCCGTTATCAAAATTATTGATGTGGAAACAGCCCCAGAAATCGCGTATAGTTTCCGTCGATTCAAAGCTTTCATCTCTCCTGAGCAGGTGATTAAGCGTGGCTATTTGCTGTCCTACTCTATCGCAGACCTGCATACAGGTGAAGTAGAAGGTAAGAGTTTAGCAGATTATGACCTGTTTGATATTGACCACACAGACGACTATGATATGTGCCAAGACCTCTGGCGTATTATGGATGAAGCAGATGTTCTGATTGCTCACAACGGCGTCAAGTTTGACCGTGCGTACATCAACCAACGGTTTGCTTATCACGGTATGGTTCCACCAAGCCCGTATGTTGTAGTCGATACACTGAAAGCCGCTAAGAAGCAGTTTGCACTGCCTTCAAATGCGCTTAAAGAGATGTGTATCTATTTTGAGACAGAGAACTTCAAACTGGATAACGAAGGATTCCCGCTTTGGAAGGCTTGTTGTGAAGGTGATCGTGATGCATTCAATCGTATGCAAACATACAATGATGGGGATGTTCTGAGCCTTCGTGATCTATATCTGAAACTTCTGGCGTGGATTCCTCAGCACCCGAACGTCTCAGCATACTACAGTGATGACGCTTGTCGTTGTTCACGTTGTGGTAGCACGGATGTTGCTGTTGTTCCAGGTAAGTTCCACCAGACCGCAGTTAGCACCTTCGAAGTTATTCGTTGTGCTCAGTGTGACAGCCTTTCTCGTGGACGTGTCAACCTCCGCAGTAAAGAGAAACGTGGCAATACCATCATCGGTATTTAATATCAAAGAGGGCTTCGGCCCTCTCTTTTAGAGGAGATAGTTATGTCAGCAATCAATTCCCAAATCGACGGAAGTCACTACACAGAAATGTACCTTCAACCACTGGAACTAACCTATATGATAGGTGCTACTCCGGCCTTCTGCAAGCTTGCCAAATACGGCTCACGTAACAAAGGCGATAAGCTTATCAACTTAAACAAAGCCCTCCATTGCATCAAGTATGAGCAAGAAATGCAAAGCCGTTATGCTAATATTATGGCAGAGGCATATCCCTTCGGATTCGATTTAAGCAAGTCAGAGTTGGCATCAAAGCTAATCGAAATCTTCACTCCAAATCCAGAACTACGTTCTGCACTCAAAGCAATGTATAACGGTGAATACGAAAGAGCAATCCGCTATATTGAGGTAATGATCGAAAGTGAAACAGAATAACCCTCAAGATTATAAAGAGGGTGATCGTGTGAAGATTTATAGAAAGGGCGCTAATGGCGTCCTTTTGTGCGATATAACCCTAAAGGAATCATTCTGCAAGAGAGCCTTCGACAGAATGTTGTTTTTCAAATACGATATACCGCCTGGTGATTACAGGGCAGTTAAGGTAGTGAGCAATGGCTAAAGCTGTTAGAAAGAAAGTTACAAGGAAGAAAGCAGTAAAGAAACCTCTGCTTATGGACGTTATTGAAGACCTCACCGGAGAACCTAAGAAAGTATGGGGAGAAGGAACGCCCTGGAGAACAAAATCAGAATTCTATGTCTGGTTGCGTGGGCTTCTGCGTAGAGGTTGGAGCAAGCATCCGTTAAGGATCTCCAAGATCACAGCAAACAGGTTTAAAGCCGATAAGCACTTTAAAAACGGTAAAGTGATGCAGGTGTGGCACTGTAAGTGTGAAATGTGTGGAATCACTGGCCCTCAGAAAGAGTTTGAGGTAGACCACATCACAGCGGCTGGATCTTTGCGTGGCTATGATGATATACTCGGATTCATTACAAGACTTCTCTACATCTCAGATGAAGATTTAAGAATTGTGTGCAAGAAGTGCAACAGCATCTTGGCATACTCAGACAAACAAGGAGTTACTTTTGAAGAAGCGAAAGCTATCAAAGAGGCGATCAGTTTGGTGGGCAGTAAGCAAGACAGACAGTGGCTTGAGTCCAGAGGAGTATCGGCAGAATCAACCATCGCAAAAAGAAGAGAACAAATCATAAATATTTTGTTGACAGAGAAGAACACTTAGCGTAGTATTCATCTCAACAAAACGAGACAGCTACTGAAATGGTTTGGTAGCTGAACAACAAAGGAGATATTTAATGAAAAAGCTTAAAAACGTAAAATCAGTTCGCAACGAAAACGGCTCAGTGTTTATGGTCAATGATAATGATCAAGTATTCAAGGGGGCCGGATTCACCAGCCTATACGGTAGCATCGGTATGGAAGACGGTTCAAAGATCCTGTCTGCTGTATCTCAAGCAAAACCTACAGGTGATAGCGAAGTTGTCTTTGGCAAATCTAAGCGTGGATTTATGACCCTGGGTAGCATCTTGGGTAATGGTCGCTTCCGTGACCGTGGTATCTCTGAAACTCTGCTGTTGAAGCTGTTCACTAACAACCGTTTTATCAAGCGCGTCCGTATGGCTTATAAGATGACTCCGCTGAAAGAAGAAAGTCTCCAGCAGGTGTATGAGCCAATCGTGGATACTCAGTCTCTGACCAGTGAACTGACTCAAGTCAAAAAATGTCTGAAAATGGATGAAAACGGCTTGACAGGAACTGTCGAATACGATAATATTCGTGTCGTTGTCTCAGCGACAGAAGCTAAGCGTCTGAGCAACTTTATTTAATATTACCGCCCTCTTCGGAGGGCACTTTTAGAGTAAACATAAGGAGAAGTGACAATGCTGAATAAAACAAACGTAGAACACATCTATACCATCAAAGTTAAAGACTTTCTGAACAAAACTAAAACTCCAACTATTCAGCGTGATCACAAGGCTCGTGTAGAGTCAGGTAAAGTAAACTACTTCCAAGATATGCTGCCAAACCACTTGGTAGTTAACCTTGCGCTGTATATTGGTAAGGACTTCACCACTGACAACGGTCACACAATCCAGCGTGGCGATTATCTGGTTGTTGATGGAAACACCCGAAAGTTCTTCTGGCAAGTTATGATGGAAAGCAAAGATCCAAAATGGCTGGCCTTTAATGAATCACAAATCGTTTGTGGTTATCGGGAGTTCTCTGAGATTGAAGATCTGAATAAGTGGTATGCTACATTCGACTCGAAAGAGCAGATTAAGGTTGCTAAGCATAAAATGGAATCAGCAGCGAGTCTGATCGGTATCGACTCAGAACGTGTAGCTAAGCTTAGCAGCGCACTGAACAAGTGTTCTTCTAAGGTTGCTGATGTTTGCCGCAAGTATGACGTTACCGAAGAAGAAGCTAAGGCACGTCAGATTGAAGCTTTTGGCACTCATTACATCAATGAGTTTTACGATAACTTTGAAAAACTGTGGAGTCCTAAACAGAAATCAAGCATTGGGCCTTTCCTGGTTGCTTACCGTTATCTGCTCAGCAGTGGTCAGCCTCGCTCAGTTGTAAACAGCCTGTTCACCGAAATGTTTACTGGTCACTTTGACCGTGCAATGAATGAAGAAGGAGACAAATGCGTAGCGCTAGAACTGCGTGATATGTTCCTGACAGATGGTATCTACAGTTACTTAAACCCTAAAGGCGCTGGCGACCGTATTGAAATCATCTCCGCAGTGGTGTATAAACTTATCCAGACCAGTATTGAATCTGGTAAGTATTTTGTAAGCCGCAAACGCAAGCCTTTTGCTCAGAGTCAAGAGGGTGCTAAGCGAGCAATCCAAATCTTCAACGAAGAGTTGAGGATCACAGTATAACGGAGGAAGTTTGATTAACGACTTAAAACCCCTATTCAAATGGGCTGGTTGTAAACGTAAGATGTTCGTAAAGTATGCCCCTCTCTTTGAGGGGCTTTCTTTTGACACTTTCGTAGATTTATGTGGTGGTACAGGGATTACCTCTGTGTGGATTCACAAGAACTTTCCTGATGCGAAAATCATCTTGAATGAGTATAATGTGGATCTCTATTACATCTACCAGCAAATTAAAGAGAATTACGAAGACTTCATTGACAACGTAAATCATTTAGAGGCTAAGTATATGGCCTTACCTACCAAAGAAGAAAGAAAGGCTTTCTACCTAGAGTATCGAGAGTATTACCACGAGAACTACAACACTCTATGCGTTGAAGACAAGACCTTCATTCTGTATTTCCTAATGTCCACCAACTTCAACGGTATTTGGCAAGCTAAAGCTGCAACTGGAATCTACTACACTCCTTTCGGAAACGGTGGAGAGAAGAATGGAATCTATAACAGAAAAGCTATGCAAGATTTCCGTGATATGATAAAAGATGCTACCATTGTTTGTGGTAGTTATGAGCACGTAGCAATTCCAGAAAACTCATTAGTGTTTGCAGATCCACCCTACGTGAATAGCCACACTCAGTACGACCGCAGATCTTCATTCGAAGATATTATGCAGTTGCAAATGGCAGAACATCTAAAGAACCTTCCGGCTAGCTGTCAGTTTGCATTCTGTAACAAGGATCACGAAATGTTCTATGATGCTTTTAAAGGCTACACCTTCGAGTACTTTGACGTTAAGTACACTGCGTCCAGTAAAGACACAGAAGGAGCTAAAGCCAAGGAAGTATTGATTCATAACTTAAGAGGTGAATAACTTTGGCAAAGTTGTATTTCAGACACAGCGTAATGAACGCTGGTAAAAGTCTGCATCTACTTCAAACCCAAAACAACTACAGAGAGAGGAAGAAGGAAACTCTTCTTCTCACTGCTGCACTTGATACCCGCAACGGCGAAGGTAAGATTACCTCTCGTCTGGGTGTTTCTGGTGATGCAATGGGTGTGTCAGATGTTGACGATATCAAAGTAGTAGCGTATGCTATTGAGCCTGCAAATATAGAAGCGATATTTGTAGACGAATGCCAATTCTTATCCGAAGAAGTCATTGACGCACTGGCTGGATTGGTAGATACTTACGACATTCCTCTTTTCTGTTACGGACTAAAGACAGATTTCAGAGGAAAGCTTTTTGAGGGAAGCAAAAGACTGCTAGAAATTGCAGATTCGATAACAGAACTGAAAAGCATTTGTATGTGTGGAAGAAAGGCACTATTCAATAGAAGAATGGTTGACTCTCCTGACCAAGTAGTGTTAGGTGGAGAGGATATTTACGAAACGCAATGCAGAAAATGTTTTATGGAAGGAAAGTGAAATGAGAATTATGTGTGATTGGGATCTATGCGTAGCTCCTACAGACGTAGGCTGGTGGGAATGGTTGTGTAAGATTGACGGCAGAAAAGACCCTATGCCAGTGAGAGGTAAAACCACCCACTACAACCTTGGAGAATACTTCGCTTGGTTTAAGCATCAACACGGTATTGATCCTCAGTCTTATTGGGATAACTTACACCTGTATGATACAATGGGTACTGTAGAAGGTGCAGGTAGAGTACTAAACCGTTGGGGTAGGTTTGGAAACAACCTGTCTGTAGGCAGTGTTACTCGTGGAGGACACATTAGTAGCAAGTTTAGACACGTTAAGCGCGTGGCAAGTGATTTCAGTTTTGAGCCTGGTAGTGGTAATGGTTTCTTTGCAACAAAAGAGAAATATTTACTTCCTTGTGATATCGCAATTGACGACCGAGCCGAAAACCTGTTACACTTTCCAGATAGTGTCGAAAAGATTTACTTCAACACGGTATATGATGATTCAGCGCTAATGCGTTTAGTCAACAAACCAAATGTACACATCACCACGATTGAAACACCGTGGCAAGATATTGAATCAATTTTATTTTAGGAGAAACAATGGAATTTACTAACGATCAGGGATATGTAGCAACTATCATCGCAGACTCAATCTCACCGACAGGTAAGCGAATCACAACATTCGAACTTACTTACCCACGTATGGTTCACTCTGAAATGATGACTCACCGCCTATTCAGCCGTAATGCTGCATCAAGCCGTGCAATCCCTGTAACCAAGCTGATCGAACTAATCAGGACTAAGCCTGCCCGACCTTACCGCTTTGGTCAGAATCAACCTGGTATGCAAGATAAAGGCGTAGATTTCGATGCTCCTATTCAGGCAGGATACTCTGCACAGGAATGGTGGGATCTTGCAGCACTAAGCGCGATTCGATTTGCCGAAGAGTACACAGCAGCAGGTTATCACAAACAGGTAGCAAACCGTTTACTGGAACCTTTCCAGTTTATCAAAACCGTTTTGACAGCTACAGAGTTTGCTAACTTCTGGTGGTTGCGTATTGATGCTGACGCAGATCCTTCCATCAAAGCTATTGCTGAGTTGATGAAGCAAGCTATTGATGTTTCTAAGCCGGAAGCCCTTGAACCTGGTCAGTGGCATACTCCGTATGTTGACCACGCATATGAACATCTGACGGATGATGGCCCAGGTATTTTTGTAGGTTATTGCTTGCAAAATGAAGACGGTACAACTACTATGCTTACCGAACAAGAGGCTCTTGCTATCTCTTCTTCGTGTTGTGCTCAGGTAAGTTATCGTGTTCTGAATAACACCAAAGATAAAGCGCTGGATATTTACGGCAAGCTGTTATCAGGTGCAAAAGTTCACGCATCACCTTTCGAACATCAGGCAACGCCAATGATTATTGAGTCTGTGGAGTGTTTTGGTGACTTCTCCCGATTCTTAGATGGTGATCTTTCTGGATACACTCACGTTGATAAAAACGGTATGTTCTGGTCAGGAAATCTTCAAGGTTTTGTTCAGCATCGACAATTACTGGAAAATCATTCGGAATGGTAAGAAAGTAGTTGACAGATAAGTAGGTTTTGTAGTAGTATTATCCCACGTTTGAGAGGGAGCATTTCCCTCTCCACTATTTAGATTAGGAGAAGCAAAATATGTCACTGATTAACACCACCGTATACGGCTCTGTAAGTATGTCCACCATCAAAGCAACCCCAGAATGGAAAGCTGTTGCTGATTCAAATGGTAATATCCCTCGTGAACTATTCAGTAAGACATTTAAGCTAGCTCTGCACTTCCTTGGTTGGGATTCAGAAAAAGCAGGATACACTCGTGAAGAAGGTATCTATATCCGTAGCCAAGAACGTGAAGTAGTGTTCAAAACGAGCGTCTACCGTTTTCCAGTACGTAGCGATTATGCTTACAAGCGTATCTATGAGAAAATGGATATTCTCCACGTTGGAGATGAAGAATTCAACGGATGGGGAGACATTCACACTAAACTCGCTGACTTCGGTAACGAACATCAGCCACCAACAGGCAGTAACTTTGCCGACGACACCGAGGAATAATGGCTAAGAATACCAAACCCAAAGATAGATTCGCAGGATGCGTTACAGAAACCTATTTCGATAAAGATATGAACTGTAACGTGACCGTTATTTTAGATACATCAGAAAGATTAAGTCCTAGCAGAAAAGCAGCAGATCAGAAAGCCAAAGAACGTGGATTTGAAGATATCGATCATTTTGAAGGTTATCTGTATGCAAACAGCTTATATACGGACTTAAAGCCAGGCAGTGATGTAGAACTGTAATTTAGAATAAGGAAAAGACATTGATTAACTTCGTAACAAAAGCTAATGGTAAGAAAGAACCTTTTAATCCAGAGAAACTTCGTAAATGGTCTGACTTTGCAAAAAAGATCAAGCGGAATAAAGGTAAAGTTAGCTGGAGTGAGATCGAGTTAGAAGCAGTCAAACGTGGGTATGACGGAATGCCCACTTCCGAACTGCATAACGCTATGATTTCAGCTTGTATCAGCAAACAAACACAACCATACGCAGATTTCGCAGCGCGGCTTCTGATTGGTCGTCTGTATAAACAAGCACACGGAGGTTTCAGTAAGATTCCTTCTCTGCTTGAGTTTTATAACACCAGTGTAAAATCTGAATACTGGATTGATATGGATTACACCGAAGAAGAGATCAACGCTCTCGGGAAAGTAATTGACCATAACAAAAACTTGGATTATGATTACAGCGTCTTACGTCAGATGGAAGATAAATATCTGGTGCGTGATGTAATCAACGGAGTAGTACACGAAACTCCTCAGTTCCTGTTTATGGGCCTGGCGATGAAAGTGATGGAGAAGCAGCCTAAAGAAACTCGTCTTCTGGATGTTACTCAACTGTACACATACACCAGCGATTTGAAGATCAACCTGCCGTCTCCGTATCTGACAACAGTACGTACTCGGATCTTGGGTAGCGCTTCTTGCTGTCTGTTCCGTGCAGATGATACTGCTCAGTCTCAGCGTATCGCTAATACGATTGCTCACGAGTATACACTGAATAACGCAGGTATTGGTGTTAACATCTCTACTCGTGCTACAGGCCAGGGCGTAAAGAATAACCGAATCGTTCACGGCGGTATGCTTCCTTACCTTCGTTGGATGGAGAGCAGCGTTGGTGCGTCGAAACAAGCCTCTCGTGGTGGTAGTGCAACAATTACGTTCACCTGCTTGGAGCCGGACTTTGATGACCTTGTACGACTGAAAAACCCAACTACACCAAATAACAAACGTGTAGATAAACTGGACTACTCAGTTGTGGTGAATAACGCATTCCTTCGTCGTGCAGCACAAGGCAAGGAGTGGATGCTGGTGAGTGTTAACGAAGCTCCAGAACTGTATGATGCGCTCTACGCCTCAGAAGAAGAGTTTGAGGAAGTATATGAGCTTGTAAGTCGTAAACGAATCAAGAAGACTGTGGTTAAGGCTCGTGATATGCTGGTGGAAATCATCAAGCAACGTGCAGAGACCGGACGTATTTATATTTTCTTCGCAGATAACGTAAACCGTCATACACCTTTCTTGGACACGATCTTCCAGTCAAATTTGTGTCAGGAAATCTTCTTGCCTACAAAGGCATTCCAGAAAATGAGTGATCTGGATACTGGTGAGAATACTGATACATCAGAACTGGCGCTGTGCTTCCTAGCTTCTATCGTTGCAGGACGTGTTACTCCAGAAGAATACGAGGATGTTGCTTACTACACAGTATTAACGATTGACAACATTATCGAAGATATGGTGTATCCATTCTATCATAATGAAGTAACAGCTAAGGCTCGTCGCTCTATTGGTGTTGGTATCACAAACCTAGCTCACTATCTGGCAGCAAGCGATGCATCTTATACCGATGAAAAAGGTAAGGTGTTAATGCACGAACTGGCTGAACGTCATTACTTCTGGTTGGCTAAAGCCTCTCTTCGCTTAGGTAAAGAGAAAGGTAATGCCGAGTGGATGGATAAAACCAAGTGGCCTCAAGGTTGGTTGCCTATTGACACTTACTCTAAAGCTGTTGATGACATTGCAGACTTTGAGTTGAAGATGGATTGGGAAACTCTCCGTTCAGAGATTATTGCTAATGGTGGTATCCGTAACAGTGTTCTAACAGCAGTTGCACCGAATGAATCATCTTCTTTGGTGAGTAATACAACAAACAGTCTGTACCCTGTGCGTGACACAATTATCTTTAAGCAAAGTCAGAAAGGTAACGTGCTATTCATCGTTCCTGAATATGATCGACTGAAAGATAAATACCAGATTGCCTGGGATGTACCTCATAAGCATATGGCTGAATGCTACGGCATCTTCACTAAGTTTATGGATCAGGGTATCTCTTGTGATGAATGGGCTGACTACACCAAGTCAGAAGACGGAAAACTGTCTTACAAGACGGAGATTCAGTTTATCCTGACAATGGCTAAGCTGGGGGCTAAATCTCTGTACTATATGAACAGCCGCACCAAATCCTCTGAAACAATGGCAGATCAAGATCTTAAAGCCTTGGGTATGGAAGCAAATGCACTTGAACAGCTTCCTGACGAAGAGGAAGAAGATGGTTGTGAAGCGTGTAAAATGTGAATAAAGGGCTTCGGCCCTTTTTCTTTGGGAGTAAGAATGTACTTACCGATAAATGATGGTGTTGATCACATAAACATCTACACCAAAGGAAAGACGCTTCTTGGTAGACGGTTAACAAACTTATCTAACGATAGAGTTGACGTTACCGGCTACGGAAAGTTTGCATCTCTCGAAGGTTTCTGGTATTATTATCTAACGGGATCTAAAGACGAGTCTCTAAGAGGTATGTCTGGATTCGAAGCAAAGAAGCACGGACGTAAGATAGAAGGTAGGATCGATGAAGACGGGATGACCGAAGAACACAAAGATGTGTTAAGAGAAGCTATCCGGTGCAAACTACGTCAGAATAAAGACCTGCTTAAAATGTTGGTGGAGTCAACTCTGCCGCTCACTCATTATTATTTCTACGGGAAAGAGGATAATCCCCGAGTTCACTACTTGGAACAGTTTAATTGGATTACCGAAGAAATAGAAAGAATACGAACAGTATGTAAGGAGCACTATGGGATCTCTAATTGAAGTTAAACTATCACTAGGTGAACTATCAGCCTTGATTGACCTTATTGAGATGGCTCAAGATCATAATATTTCCCTGAGCGAATCTCAGAAGGAAGTTTATAAATACCTACAAAGCAAAGAAGCGGAGGAACTAATCTAATGGCAGCAATCAACCTTAAGAATGACAACTATAAAAGCGGCATCTACCCTGTATTCTTAGGACAACAGTTAGGCATCTACGACAGTATCAATAAAGCCTATCCAGAAATGTTTGACCTGTATAAAAAGCAAAAGGCGCAAGATTGGGCAGAGGATGAAGTTGACCTAGACCAATCACGTAAAGACTTTGCAACTTGCTCTCAGAATAACTTCGATGTTATGATCAAGACGCTCAGCTTCCAGTGGGAAAACGACTCCCTGGCAAAATCAATCATCACATTGTTTGCTCCGTTCTTGACAAACAATGAAGCAAGTGCAATGATGCTGAAACAATCTGAGGTAGAACTGCTTCACGCACTCACCTACTCAGAAATCGTGCGTCAGTGTGTGAAAGACCCAAACAAAGTTATTGATGAAATCGTTAAGAACGAAAGTATCTTCAACCGTATGGGTATCGTAGAAGAAGTAATGTCAGAACTTGAGATTGCAGGCCACAAGTATGCTCTCGGGATGCTGACTGTAGAGAATGACGGCCCTTACATCCGACAGCTTCTGCTGGAAGGTATGGTTGCTCTGATTGCCTTAGAAGGTATTCAGTTTATGTCTTCGTTCTCTGCAACGTTTGCCCTGGCTGAACAAGGCTTGTTCATCGGTGCAGCTAAACTGGTTCAGAAAATTATGCTGGATGAAATGTTGCACGTCCGTATGGATTATGCTATCATCGACGCATTGTTAAAAGATCCCGTTTGGGCAGCAGCCTATGAAACAGCTAAACCACGTCTGAAACTTATCTTAGACACGGTGGTTGCCCAGGAACGACAGTGGGCTAAGTATCTGTTTAGCGAAGGACGTGTTGTTGTAGGCTTGAATGAAGTACTGATGATGGAATGGGTGTATTACAATTGTGCTCCTATTTATCGTCGTCTGAAACTCAAAGCAGACTTCAAAGCCCCTAAGCAAAACCCTACTCCTTGGATGGACTTCTGGACTGATCCAGATAAAACTCAAGCAGCAGCACAAGAGATTCAGCTCACAAACTATAAACTCAACTCAATGAAACAAGATTTCAGCGACGAAGAGAAATTTGATTTTTAAGGAGCACTAATGACAGCAGTATATCAGAAGCCAGTGTATGATGTTGTAGTCGGTGACGAGATCCTATATACGGAAGATGAAGACGGTGGAAACCAGATCTTCAAGAAAGTAGTAGGTGAACCGTTCACTGTTTATGAACCATATGACACTAATAAGTATGGGACTTTCTGGGCAAGTGGAGATGTAATTTTCCAGCTTGAAGACGATACATACACTGGCGGTGATCGTGGAACGATTATCACTGTCAAAGACCAATCAGCAGGAGAGTAATAATGACTACGAGTATTGTTAAACTGTCAGACATTAAGAAAGGCGATTATCTGGAAGTTCAAGAAGACTTCTATATGACTGCCAATCAGGACGCAGAACTATTAACAGAAGATGTGGATTTCCCTATTCATATCGATGCTGGTAATTGGTTAGTTGTTACCGATACCCAAGCTTTCATCTACGGCCCTGCCGATTTGGAACTTACTTTAGTAACATCGTAATATTCAAGGGGCTTCGGCCCCTTTTTAGATTGAGGAGACGTATGAGAATTCTAGTAACAGGTGGAGCAGGCTTTATTGGAAGTGCTGTTGTTCGCCAACTTCTTGAGACCACGGACGCTCAGATAGCTGTCGTGGATAAAATGGGATATGCGTCTGATCTGAGAAACGCACCTATTCTGGACAACCCAAGAGTAGTATTTTATGAGTTTGACTTGGCGTTGTCGTTCAGAGTGAACTCTATGATCGAAGATTTCGATCCACACATCATTATGCATCTTGCCGCAGAGAGTCACGTTGACAACTCTATTGGAGATCCTGCACCATTTATTTATTCGAACATCATTGGAACTTTCAACCTACTGGAAGCAGTGAGGAATCGTTCTAACAGTTTGATGTTGTTCCATCACATTTCAACCGACGAGGTGTATGGGGATCTGAGTGATCGAGAAGAAGAGAATGCCAAGTTCAAGGAGACAGATGCCTACGATCCTAGTAGCCCTTATTCTGCATCTAAAGCAGCCAGTGATCATTTAGTCAGATCTTGGGGAAGAACATATAAAATCCCTGTGGTGGTAACAAACTGCTCTAACAACTACGGGCCATACCATCACCCTGAAAAACTAATCCCTTCTGTAATCACAAATGCGCTAAAAGGTAGTCCGATCCGTGTCTACGGCAAGGGAAACCAAATTCGTGATTGGTTATATGTAGAAGACCACGCAAGAGCGCTGATTCAGGTAGCAACAAGCGGTAAAGATGGTGAGACATATAACATTGGTGGATGTAACGAACGTACCAATCTACAGGTCGTACAAGCGATTCTAAGCCGTCTTAAAGAAAAGACAGGCAAAGACTACAGTCAACTCGTTACGCACGTCCCAGACCGTCCAGGGCACGATTATCGCTATGCTATCAATGCTGACAAGATTATTTCTGAATTGGGCTGGTATCCGCAGGAAACCTTCGAGTCAGGTATTGTGAAAACTGTCGATTGGTATCTGGAAAACTTGGATTGGGTAGAGGGTAAATAATGAAAGGAATTATTCTGGCTGGCGGGAGTGGAACCCGCCTACATCCAGTGACAAAAGGCGTAAGCAAACAGTTATTGCCTGTCTATGATAAACCAATGGTGTACTATCCACTCTCAGTGCTTATGCTAGCAGGAATACGTGAGATTCTAATCATCACTACACCCAAAGATAAGGCAGCATTCGTAGAGCTACTTGGGGATGGGAGTACTTGGGGATTAACCCTGTCCTATGCTACACAAGATCAGCCTAACGGTTTGGCAGAAGCATTCATTATTGGGGAAGACTTCATTGCAGGTGATGATGTTGCGTTGGTATTAGGAGATAATCTATTCTTTGGGGAAAGCTTCACAGAGAAACTAATTCGAGTCCGAACCAGGGTGGAACAATATGGAGGTGCGGGTATCTTTGCTTATGAGGTAAAAGACCCTCAGAGATTTGGTGTTGTCTGTAAAGACGAACGCAACCGTGTGGTGTCTATCGAAGAAAAGCCAACTGATCCTAAGTCAAACTTAGCTGTAACTGGCTTGTATTTCTACGATTACACAGTTGTAGAAAAAGCAAAGAGTGTTAAACCTTCTCAGCGGGGAGAGTTAGAGATTACCGATATAAATAACTTTTATATCGAAGATGAAAATCTTTCTGTAGAGGTATTGGGGCGAGGGTTTGCTTGGCTAGACACAGGAACCCACGAAAGTTTATTAGAAGCCGCTGGATATGTAAGAACACTGCAAAGACAGCAAGGAACGTATATTGCCTGTCTGGAAGAGATTGCTTATAAGAAAGGCTGGATCAGTCGAGAACAACTCTTAGCAAGTGGTCAGGAGTTATCTAAGATCGAATACGGATCATACATTTTAAAATTGTTTGGGGAGACTATTAAGTGAAAGTAAAGAGTTTTGATATTGAGGGATTGAAACTTTTCAGTCCCAAGATCTTCGGGGATGAAAGAGGTTATTTCTACGAGTCTTTCAACCAAGCGGATTATGACGAACATATTGGTTATGAGATATTCGTTCAGGACAACGTTTCCAAGTCTAAGAGAGGAGTGCTTCGTGGTATGCACTTCCAGACACAGAACCCTCAAGGTAAACTTGTCCGTGTAATGTCGGGTAGCGTCTACGATGTAGCTGTTGACCTGAGAGAAGGATCTTCTACCTTTGGTCAGTGGGAAGGCGTGGTTTTGAGTGATCGTAATAAGAATATCTTCTGGATTCCACCTGGCTTTGCTCACGGTTTTGTTGTAATGAGCGAAGAGGTTATTTTTGAATACAAATGCACTCAGTTCTATCACCCAGCCTCAGAGGTAAGTTTGGCTTGGGATGATCCTGATGTTGGGATTGATTGGGGATTTGACTTAATGGGCAAGAACTTCAAAGTCACTCTATCGGATAAAGATGCAAATGCAAAATCACTTAAGGAGATCTTTGGATGAAATATTTAGTCTTTGGTGGATATGGGCAGCTAGGATCTGCCCTAGCAAAATATAAGCCAGAAGGTGTTCAGGTTATTCAGCTAGATAGCGGAGCAGATATCACTGATTACTTCAAGGTTAAATCTATTATTGATGAAGTTATGCCTGACGTTGTGGTTAACTGTGCAGCCTACACAAACGTTAATAAAGCAGAACAGGAACAAGATAAAGCATTCTCCATTAATGCTCTTGGGCCTTCTATTCTGACCAAGCTTTGTTCAGACCGTCAGATCCGATTCATTCATATTTCATCGGACTATGTTTTCGATGGAAGAAAATCTGCACCTTATAACTCTTGGGATGATACAAACCCTCTGAACGTGTACGGGGTGACAAAAGAAGCAGGAGAGATCTTTGCATCTGGTCACAAGTGGTATAGCCCTCTGGTAATTAGAACATCTTGGGTGTATAGTGAGTTTGGAAACAACTTTGCTAAGACCATTCTGAAACGATTAGAAAATGGTATCACCGAGTTCAACGTAGTAGATGATCAGATAGGCACACCGACATACGCCGGACACATCGCGGAAGCTATCTTTGAATATTATGGCAAAGGCGACCTGTTCTTAGAGACAGGTATTGTTCACTTCTCGGGTAATCGAGCATTGAGTTGGTATGACTTCACAAAGTTATTGACACAGGATGTTGATTCTGTTATAGTCTCTCCAACGAAAACAGTGTCTCAAGTAGAGCGTCCAGCGTATTCCGCTTTAGCCTCTTCTTTTGGTATTTATAGCAATATCGAAGAAGGTATTCTGAGAACAAAACAAAATCTTTAATAGGAGAAAAGATGGTATTCACTATTTATGGCAAACCAAACTGCCCATATTGCACTCGTGCAACTGAAACTTTAATTTCCAAAGGTATTCACTTCGTGTACCTTACACTGGATGAAGATTTCACAGTACCAGAACTTATTGAACTGGTAGTTGCGAAAACAGGAGTTCGTCCCTCTACATTCCCTCAGATTTTCGTAAGAGATGAAGAGGAAACGGACACAACACACGTAGGAGGCTTTACTGAGTTAGTAAACTTCCTTAAGTAAAAGGAAAATAGATGCCTAACGTATCAGACGCTTTCGGTATGTTGAAGCTGGATGAAGGTCTAAAGCTTAAGACATATAAGGACACAGAAGGTTACTGGACTATCGGGATTGGTCATCTTTTAACTAAGAAACCATCCTTGGACGTAGCAATAAGTGTTTTGGATTCCCAAGTAGGGAGAAAGACTCAAGGGTCTATCACCGAAGACGAAGCCCGAAAGCTGTTCCAAAGTGATGTTAACTCTGCTGTTAAGTCGATCAAGGTTGATTCAACACTCGGCCCACTTTACGCCAAATATGATGATGCAAGGAAACAAGCACTGATTAATATGGTTTTCCAAATGGGGAGTGCAGGCACTGCATCTTTCAAAAATAGCTTAGGCTTGATTGCGGATAAGAATTACGCAGTTGCTGGGGCTAATATGAGGAAGAGTAAGTGGTATCGCCAGACACCGAATAGAGCAGAACGTGTTATTAAGGTGTTAACAACAGGCACATTTGATGCCTACAACTAATTAAGGGGCTTTGCCCCTTTCAGGAGCAATAATGGGAAAGAGTAGCCGTAAGTCTATTAAATCTTTTGATACCTCCGCACCACGTAGCAAATATCAAGAGAAGAACGCAGAAACAGCACCCGATTATAAGCTGGGAGATTTCATCCCTACCGAAAAACAGAATCAGATTGTCAATAGTATCGAATGGAATGATCTGACCATCGTAAACGGTAAAGCTGGTACGGGTAAGACCTCTACCGCACTTTGGGCTGCAATCAAGAAGCTCAAGCAAGGGGAAACACGTAGAGTGCTATTCCTCAAGAACCCAACAGAAGTAGGTGACGATCAGATTGGCTTCCTTTCTGGTGACAAAAAGGATAAACTTGTCGCTCACTATGCTACAACAAAAAGAGTGTTCCATCAGTTTGTATCACCAGGTAAGTTAGAGTCAGATATTGCCAATGGTAAGATTGAACTTGAAATTCCAAACTACGCTTTAGGTGCGACTTGGGATGATTCGATTGTTATCATTGACGAGAGCCAGTTAATGTCGCCTGAAACAATCAAGCTACTGCTTGAGCGTACAGGACAGAACACAAAAGTGGTAATTGTTGGTGATGTGACGCAAACTTACGCAGTTAAGAAGCGCCAGAACGGTTTAGCAGATTTAGTAAGTAGAGTAACCGACAACGGAGTTCCAAACAGGGACTTTATCGGGTATATTACGCTGGAATCTGAGGACAACCAGAGGTCAAGACTTTCTCAGTACATTACTGAGGTATATTAAATAAGCAATGGGCAGGGAAGCCCTTATAACGAGGAGAATGTATGCAGTTAGTTGAGATTGATCGTAGTGGTGTTGAAGCCTGCTATCAGGCAGGTATGGTTAAGCCAAACGAGTTTCGTCAGATTTTTATGGATCTTCTTGCAAAAGAGGTACAACTTCGGTTAGAGTCCACCACTCCTTTCCAGGTAGTGTCTGCTCTGTTCACTCAAGAGTACTTTCTTGAATTCTATCAGAAGCTGGCGGGAACAAAAGATGATTTAGTTCAATGCGTGATCGATATCGCAACTTCCGAGCCAGAACTGCTGCTGATCGACCAAGAAGAAGCTAAACGCCTTTTCTTGAGCTATGTGTTCTACCGTAAAGCAGTTATTGTCCGTGATTGTAGTGATATCTTTAAGCACGAGCTAGTAGAGTCCAGCACGATTATGGTTGACAAAGAAACCCTCCGTGCTATAGAATACTTATCCGTCCATTCCTCCGGTGGTCGGGACTTAATTAAAACTTATTATCAAAACTAAGGAGGTTGAATGACTACAATTATTGCTACCCGAGATGCAATCTATAGTGACGGGATGATTACAGTCGGGGATCGTGTTGACAGCGTTAACTTCAACAAGGTAAGAAAGATTGAAGGATACCTTGTAGGTGGTGCTGGTCGCTTATCCTCTATCCTAACATTCTTCTCTTGGATGGAAGAACGTATCAAAGCAGAACGTCTGTCCGAGGAACTGCCCAGCTTGGATTTTGATAATGATCCAGAAAAAGACGACGAAGAGTTTACTGCTTTAGTTGTTCATCCTGACGGTGAAATCTATTTGCACGAAGGCAATGATCCTTCACGAGCATATCCAATTGATACGGAGTATTATGCAGTCGGAAGCGGTAGTGACTACGCATTAGCAGCATTAGATGCAGGAGCCACACCAGAAGTTGCTATGGATGTTGCCAAGTTTAGAGATGCATTCTCAGGTGGAGCAACATTCTCAGAACATATCCCGCCAGAAGAAAAGAAAGTCGAACTTACGGATGAAGTTATGGGACTTATGAGCAAGGAAGAGTTGATGCACCTTATCAAAACAGGAGTACCACTTGGAAAACCCGAACAAGTATTTGTTAGCAGCAGACCAAATCCTGAGTCTGACACCAGAAGCCAAACACCTACTGGCTGAGTTGATCGAGGAAGCCGAGAAATCGGCTTTTAAAGACGGCTTCAATAAAGGATATAATGCAGGTTTCATTGAGCATAAGTATTTACCTTTCTAAGGAGAAGTATGTTAATTACTAAAGTGGAAGTATTGGCGAAACATTTCGCCTTTCAGCAAACGAGGAAGCTAGGCAGAAACCTACGAATCGCAATGGCACGTAAAATGTATTGGGTGCCTGGAAAAGGCATCTTCGGGAATTTCTATGACAACTACACCAACGTGTTTGGTGAGGCAATGTTAAAGAATCCTAAAAATGAAGAGATCCTTGATACGTTGCTTGCAATGGATAAGATTTCCGTGGTAAACTATAATTTACTAGCCTTCTATGACGAAACTATGCAGGGTGAGGAGATGTTCCAAGCCCTGTTAGCTAAGTTTGAAGATAAAGAAGAACTTGACATTGATGAAAGATGTGTTAATATCGTCAGGTTCCTCGGAGACTTCAATGAAGAGACTCACGAAGGTAAGGGTGTGAAATGCCCGCAACTTTAAAAAAGAAGTCTGAAAGAAATGCAAATGACTACTACCCAACACCAGACTCAGCTATTGAGCCAATGTTGAATGTAATCAACTACGGTAGCATTGTAAAGGATTGGCGATTTGCTGAACCTTGCCGTGGAGAAGCAAAAGCAATATACAAGTACTTGCCTTTTGGAAGCGAGTACTGTGAGTTATCGGAAGGGAAAGATTATCTACTGTCTGAATGGAATGAAAAGCCAGATTGCATAATCACAAACCCGCCCTTCTCGATAGCTACCGAATTCTTAGAGAAGAGTCTTGCAGAGGCTGATGTTTGTATTTTCCTCTTGCGACTTGGCTTCTTAGAATCTGTGAGACGAAAGGAGTTCCACGATAAATATCCAGTGGATCATCTGATTGTCCTCAGTAAGCGTCCATCGTTCTCGGGAGACGGAAAAACAGACGGCACAGCTTACGCTTGGTTTGTCTATGATCCGAAGAAGAGATTAGGACTACAAAAATCGATATATGTCGTATAATTAAGGAAATATAATGGCTTCATATCAGAACTACCTAGTTCGTTACAGTGTTTCACAGAAGAGCACCATCGGTGCAGGCGTTGTGAGCACTACAGAGTCAGATGCAAAAGTAGCTGGAAGCAAAGTACTAGCCTCAGCCTTCGGTGTACCTGTCTCTCAGGATAAAGTATTCGTTTCAGTAATGGATGCTCCGGTAACAACCTAAAAATCTTGCCCTCTTTCGGGAGGGCTTTTTCGTAGGAGGGAATTATGCAGCAACAAGTGGAAGTAGTTCAAACCTTCACTTCAAAAGCATCCGCATTAAACTTTATGCAGTTTTTGAACGTGGATCGTATCTTACTCGATAGTACAGGCTCTGAATACAAGGTTGTATATGCCGCACTACGTAGCACAGTGGACGGTGAAGTTGTACCCAAAGAAGAAGAGACCAGTGTTATCACCTCATAAGGGGTAATAAATGCTCTTAAGTGCAAGTGGTTATGTCAGTTCCGAAATACTGACCAAAGCAATTCTACAGGCTTCAAAAGATCGTAAGCCATTGTCGTTGCCTATGTGTGTGGATTTTGATAGTGTATACCAAAGCCATATTTCGCATCTTTACGTGCGTAGAAACAACGTAGACAACGTAACAGAAAACACATTCTATGTTACTACACCCAAGCAAGCTATCATCAATCAGTCTAAGATGGATCTCTTGCCCAAGTCAGGAGATTATTTCAGCATTCTCCCTTGTAGAAGCCTAGACGTAGAGGGGATGACGTGTTATTCTACTGAGATGTGCGTAGAGCTAATAGATTTTGGGCATAACACAATGTCTAAGATCGTAACAGAGATTAAATCTTTCCTAATCTCTCTTGGAGTACAACGGAAGTATATTGACTTCGTTATCTCAGAGAAAGAAGGAGAGGGTGTGGAAGTATGGGTAAACCTTATTAAGGTTGGTAATGTAATTTGCTTTGATACTCCTAACGGACGTACCGTTACGGTAGGAACCCTTGCAAAAGAACCTTTATTGTCTTATGCTGTAGAGGTGTCAACAAGTTAAACGGAGGTAGTAATGTTTCAGCAAAATATTAAAGAGGGTGATGGTAAACGAGTTTTAGTGTTTGGTGATGTTCACGGAGCCTGGCACTTGCTGGAAAAGGCTATCCACGATCTAGCTATTGAAAAGGGAGATGTAAAAGTCTTTCTTGGTGATCTAACAGACCGAGGAACCGAAAACCTCAAGTGTGTTGACTACGCGGTTAACACAGAAAACTCATATGTTGTTCGCGGTAATCACGACGATATGTTGATTCAAGGTTTGCTGGAAGGGGATCAGAGAAACTATCTGGGATGGTTACAGAACGGTGGAAAGACCGTATTAGCAGAAGTTGGTGAAGAGGGTAGTACTTGTTTGGCAGTGATGCTGGAGAACAAGTCTTATTACCTCATTACGATGGAAGTTAATAGTAAGATGTACGCTTTCAGCCACGCAGAATACCCGCTGGAGTTGGAAGAAGTGCCACCTCAAGCTTTGGAAAAAGTTCTTGAGCGCGTTTATCCTGATGACCTCGATCAAGCGAAAGCAGAGATTGCTCAAATGCTTTGCTGGAACAGAACTATTATTGGTGCGATTGAGCAAGGATATAAACTTCCTGACGTACCTGGCGTGGAGATGATTTTCCACGGACATACTGGAGTGAAAGAGCCTGTTATTCACGGCAACCGAGCCTATATCGATACGGGATCAGTGTTCACCCAGAAACTTACAGTGGCTGTTATCGAACCTGACGGCGAGATCTGGTATTACAATACCAAAATGGAGGAGCTATAAATGTTCAAGATTAAAGTAATTAAGAAAGTCGGAGATGTGGAAACCATTGTTGAAGTGGATACAGATAGCGTTGATATGGCCTTAGCCATTCTACGCCACAACGATGTTATTTCAATTACCAGCGATGTACCAAACCGTAATATTGATTTCGATTGGCAAGATTTCATTCGGAAGTCTAAAGAATACGGTTTACCCCAGACGCCTATGACGATCACTTGTTAAGGAGGTAAAAGTGCTAGTTGGAGAACTTCCACCAGAAGTAAGAGAGTTGCATCACCTCTTGTGGAAATATGCAGATAAGTATAATCTGTCTTTTGAAGAGGCTGTATCTGAGGTAACAAGATTATCTCGGGAGTTTCAGGATTCCCAGGAAGAGCAGTCTCAAGAAGGCCCGAGCAACTTGCTAGCATACACTGGTGTGGGCAGTCGTGAAGTGAGTGATGAAGAGTTTGACCTTATGGAAGCCGTTGCAAAGTGGTTAGCTGGTCAAGGCTATGTATTGCGTAGCGGAAAAGCTCTAGGGAGCGACAGTGCCTTTGAAAGCGGTGTAAACCTTGCAGGCGATATCTCTAAGAAAGAGATCTACACTCCTTGGGAAAAGTTTAACGGCAATGACTTGGAAGGCGAAACAATCCCTCTGGGTAAACCTTCTACTGTTGATTTTGGAATCTCGTTGAAACTTGTACGAGAGATCCATCCAGCAGCAGACAGATTATCTCAGGGTGCGCTAAAACTTCATCAACGTAACTGCCACCAAGTGTTAGGTAAAAGCCTGGAGAATCCTATTCCTTCACGTTTTCTGCTTGCCTGTGGTAAAGAAGATAAGGACGGAAATGTTCAAGGTGGTACTCGTACTGCTTGGATGCTAGCTAAGAAATATGGCGTCCCTTGCCTGAACATTCGAGGGAAGACGAAGAAAGAGATCTTCGCTTTCCTTAAGCAAGTGATGTAACATATCAGGGGCACAACTGTTTAAATAGCGGTTAGTGTCCTTAATCAAACACCCTACAGAGGAGAAGAATATGTCAGAACATATAATTGCAGAAAATGGAATGGAAGCTAGCTTTGTAAAAAGCTGGGAAGGTTGGGATGAAATGGATACCTCCGATCTCTATTTCTATGACGTAAAGCTGCTGCCAGGTATTTTCCCTGCACACGTCTACGAACGTGAAGCAGAAGTTAAAGCTTCCGGTGGTCAGATTGATCTAGGTATCTGGGGCCAAACCAGTGTTATCGAACTTTATGACGGCAACGAAGAGCCAATCTTCAAATCTCAGTTTAAACTCGTATTAGTGGAGGAAGTATAATGGCAAAGTTAGGTGAAGTATTTATTGATCGTTGGGATGACGAAGCTTATATCTGTATCTATGACGGAAAGACACGTCTTGATCAAGCAAATCCTACTCAGCTTGTAGATTGGAACTTTGATCCAGAAGCTTTGGATGAACACGTTTCAGAATACCCAGGCACAGCAGCATACCTTAGCGAATACGGTGATGTGGAAGACTACGATAGTATGATGGATGATCGCAACTTACGTTCTCAGAGTGATATTGAAGAAGGCAAAAAGCTATACAAGAAAATCAAGAAAGCCTTAAAGCAAGTAGAAGGTTTAGATTTAGATAACCTAATTCTTTCTGATGGTGTTGTCTACAACGGTAACAGTGCGTGTTGTGATTACATCCAAGGTACTTATGCTTGGTGTTCAAGTTCAATGGAGTGCTAAATGATTGCATACAAAGAGCCAACAAAACGTTTTAATATTGACAAGCTTCAATTTTCAGACTATGGCTCTGCGTTGACAAAGTTACTGTTTGATCGTCTTCCTTCCGCTATGAAGATCGAACTATCCACCTCCGATGTGTTTCACAGACCTTCGGAGGAACCGATAAAATTGGTTCAGTATACTTTTGATGCAGAGTTAGATAAACAGGACATTCGGGAACTAGGATTCATTGCACAAGGGCTGACTCCAGATCACGGAACTTTCTTTGAGAAGATCCTGACAGTTATCTACAATCAGATTCACGCCGAAGTGAAGCATTTGTTTGAGCACGGAGTTCCGAAGGATTTTCAGACTTTAGTATTCCAAGCAAACCCAGCCGGATATGCTATCACCGGATATGTCAGGGATAATACAATCAGCATTACAACCGTGTTTAAGGTGGTGTCTAATGTTACAAACTAAGGTAATATCTCTGGTTGCTGGCCCTGGGGCTGGCAAATCCACTACAGCCGCTGGTATCTTCCATAATATGAAGATCGACCAGAAGTACAAGGTGGAGTTGGTTACTGAGGTAATCAAAGATGCAGTGTATGATGACAATACAGGTATGCTGGATGACCAATTACTGCTAACTGCAACTCAGAACCACGCCCTGCATCGTTTAGTCGGAAAGGTAGATTACGTTATCAGTGATGCTTGTCTTCTAAATGGTATCGTGTATAATCGTTTTTACAATACGCCAAGTATCTTGGATAATCTGATTCTCACCTTATTCAAGGACTACGACAATACAGTAATTATGTTGCCTCGTAAGGCAAAGTATGAGGGATACGGCAGAAGCCAGACAGAACAAGAAGCCAAGGATATTGACCAACTTTTCATTGACGTTCTGGAGGAACTTGGTGTACCATATCACGACTTAAGACAATGTGGACTCACCACAAGAGAGTTACCACTTCATATCATCGACTTAATTGGAGGTAAATAATGGATTCAACTAAAGCACGTAAGGTAGTACAGAATGCAATCAACTCTATCACCCCTAACCTGACAGAGGGCCGTAACAGCTTCACTCTGGAAGACGGTGTTGAAGTTGTTATCAATGTACCTCAGAAAGAGGTAGAGTCTCACGAAGAATCTTGGTGGGAATCCTCAGAAGAATATTGGGACGATAGTGGTTGCTAATCCCAACAATATTTGATAGCCTACTTCGGTAGGCTTTTTTACGTTAGGAGGAAATGAAATGAGAGCAGTATCTGGTGATTGTGTTTTTGGTGGATGTATAGCGATTGTATTTGGTTTGGACGATGAATACCCTATGGGTGCTACAGTTCACGTCCAGCATCGTATAGATGAAAACCCTATCTGGTTTTGCATCTATGACTGTCCAGTAGACGGCTACAAAGAAGTATACCTGGATGAAAAGAATCTGAGTCGAGTCACCCCAGAAGACGAGGATACGATTGAGCGTTATTGGGGATCTAATGGAGGTGTGTATGCGTGACATTGTTTTTATGATTATTGATGAACACGGAATTCCAACGTGGTTCCCTACGACTGCTCTGGCTAACCACTATATTGAAAAGAGTGGGCTGGAGGGATACACAGAGATTCATCGTATCGATATCCCTAAGATCCAAGAGGAACTACTTACCTCTAAAGAATCCATCGAAGAACTGTTTAACTTTTAGGAGAACGTATGTCACTACACTTGCACGGCTTAGGTAACGTTTTAATATTCGCTGTCATCCTCGTAATAGCTTGGGAATGGTGGAAACGGAGTTAACAAGAGGAGCCTAACGGCTCCTTTTCTTTTATATAAGACACTCTAAGAGCCTCTAACAGGTCAGCAATACGTTTCCCTACCTTAGAATCATAAAACCTCTTAGAATCGCTCCCACGAATCGTAGGCAATAAAAAAGGAGCCTTTCGGCTCCCTCTCTCATCCTTCCAGATGCTTTTCGATAATCTCACAGAACTCTGGGTCACTGAAAACGTCTCCAGCGCCTTTCCTCCAGATTTTACCTCCTGCCTCTTGGATGATCTGCTCTTCGTTATACAAACCGTGAGGGTTTACCTCGTGTACCTGCAAACCAAACCTACGGGCCTTCGGGATCAGTTCACTCCAGAAGTTAATCACTAAGTTAGAGCAACCTACAACAACCACCATATCTTGAACTGTCAGATTATCCAGAACGTGATACATCTCAGTGTAAGCTGGGGCATTCTCGTAGAAGAACACAATGTTAGGCTTAACAAAGAAGTGCTCAGAAACATCCACAGCATTATATCCAACATCGATTACACGCCTAGGATCGCCAGGTGAGTCTTGGGTAATCACTTCTGGCAAATAACCGTGAATATGGAGGATATCAGATTTAACACCAGCACGTTCCAACAGGTTATCAACGTTAGTAGTCAGGTTAATCACTTGACCAGGGAAACGGTTAGCCCATTCTGCAATACGGCAATGAGCTAAGTTTGGCTCAACAGTACCCAATTCTTCGCGGCGCTTGTTGTAAAACTCATTGGTTAGAGTGTACAGGTCAATGCCTTTATCATTTTCATACAGCCAGTGAGCCTTAACCTCTGATCCAGTATACTTCTCAAAACCTGCACGGAAAGCGCGTAAGTCGCAAACCTCTCCAATATCGTATTCGTCCCACATACTTCTACCGGAAGCGGTGTCGGTACGGAAAGCTCGTACTCCACTCTCAACACTAAGTCCCGCACCACTGATTACTATTAAACGTCTAGGCATCTTTCTTTTCCTCCAACTTGATAGTTTCTTTTTTGACAACACGACCGCTAAACTCCTGACGGTATGTGTAGTATTTCATTGCAATAATACGTCTTGCTTCAATCTCAGTGCAAACCTCTACAACATCAACCCACTTAGAGAAGTAGGTGATAATGTCCACGAGAGCACTCATACCGAAACGGCGTTTCTGCACCATATAGGTAGGTGGCCCAGAATCGTGATGCAGTTTCTGTAACCGGAACATCTGGGACTTTGTTTTCATTTCTGACATTCTTTCCTCCAATCATCGTAAGCCTGCTGATCCCCATAAGCCACGTACACCTGTATATTCTCAATAGGAGTATCGTGATCCTGCCAACGGATACTACCACCATACTTACTACCAGGGAAAGTGAATTCTGCGATCTTAGTGAACATTGGGTAATCACACTGCCACTTAGTAACCTCATACTCAGGGAAGTTCTTCTCAACGTAAGCTTTAAAGTCTTCTCCAGCCTTAAAGAATCCATCTAAGTAGTGTGCGTGTTGCTCTACTTCTTTCATATTGAGATAGATGTGCTTACGGTTAGGACTTTCCACAAGTTCATCGGGGATGTACAAACCATCCATATGATCAGGGTATTCTTTTTCCAACTCGTCGTACTCCTCCCGTGTCACTGGTTCGTTCATCCGGCGCTGCCAGTATTCACTGTAAATATACCAGCCTTCCTCTAAGAAAGCCTTCTCCGGCACATACCCCAAAACAGCCCACTTGTCAAACTTAGGATCACGTTTGACGGAGTATTCAGTTTCTTCGTAGTAGTGGCCCATACGACTAGCTCCTAAACGTCGAGCCTGCAATCCGTGAGTAGCGAATACAATAACAGCACCATCTTCATAATCAGGTGCAGTGACAACAAAAGCTCTAGCAATATTTTCCATTATTTTCCTCCAGAAACGACAAAAGGAGAAGGTATCACACCCTCTCCTTAGAATCAACCTTCGATTACAACACTTACTTTGTTTTTCTGACCAAACTCGTCATAGTAGAACACTTCAAACCCTTCGAGAGAATGGTAAATACCATCCATATCGTAATCTTCGGGCCAGCTTTCGATCCAATCCCCTCCAATATACTTGTCGTAGTTTTCCACATTCTCGTAAGAGTCATAACCACCTTTACCGTTCCGATACAGGTTTGCACAGTCAACCAAGAACTGTAAAAACTCGTACATAGATTCAGTTTCAGTAACAGGGAAAGCTTTCTCTTCGATAATCTCACCATCTGCATCTCCAATCATAAACTTGGCACTCACCAAGTAAGAGTTGAAGAACCGAGGTGCCACGCTTTCAGCAATCATTACAGTTCGCACCTTTCCGAGAGGTGGCTGTCTGAAAGCAGGTGAAATAAAACCTTTATGCACTTTAATAGAATTCTTCATCTTCCCTCCTGTTATGCCCAACGGATATGAACGATCATTTCATAAATTAACCACACTGTACCGACGATACTTGCAATAGCTCCCACACCCGCCATAATGAACAGGATCATAAACATCCCTTCCCAGCCTTTACCGAACATCTTCTTTCTCCTCTAATAGTTTGCGTAAACGCAACACTTCATAAGCCAAAACTCGCTCCAGACCGTTACGGCTATCGTCCCGAAGGTGAACAAGCAACTCTTCTGTTAGTTCTAATTGTTTCATTACTTTCTGCTCCAAGTGATTTCAATAACATCGTAGTCATCTGCAATCTCGGCATTCATCTTATTAAGAATACAATCCCAAGCCGCAGCCTTCGAAGAGAAAATTAGAAACTGCTTAGTTTCATTCTGCCAAGCAATACCGTCTTTTTCTTTATGATAGACTGCCCACATAGTCACCTCCAATACGTCAACCATATACCACCAGCAATTATCAGACAGGTAAGAATACCAAATGTCCATCTTGCCCAGCGGCGCTCAAGTAATCCAGGAAACTCAATGATAGCCTCAAACATACAAGCAATCAACTGAAAGATTGCCTCAATGATTTCTCCTTCCATTAGCTATTCTCTAAGAACACAGCTTGGGCAAAGCCCCGAGGAGTGAGAGAGCGGATCATTTTAGTCTTTGCAGACTTGCCTCCCAACTTTTTGTATTGTACAGAGAATCCTTCATCTAAGTCAACAGGTTTCTTCTCTGGCATCTTAAAGCCTTCGCTCACCCACAGACAGGTTTTCTTTGGATAAGCATCTCTTGCCTTGATAAACTCAGGGAAAGCCGGATGCTGGTCGTCTTCCGGTAAATAACCACCATACTCGTGAGGGTTAAATATGTGGTTTGGCTTTCTCCACATAGAAGACAGAACACTTACGGGATTCTCGATCATATACTCTGCCATATATTTCTCAGCCAGTTCCGCAGCAATCTTAGCAGTAGCAACAGCCTTCTCCTGGAACAGAGGATCTTTCTCCCGCTTAGCTTCAAAATGACGAGCACCACTTACAGCCATATCAGTGCAAGGAGGAAAGGCAAAGATTAGATCTGGAGCCTCAATCATCACACCGTTTACACGTTCACCAACAGGATCGAAGCCAGGCTCAATCCACTGGTTTACATAATGCATATTAGGATGCTGTACTTTGCACGAATATTCTCCGTGGTCGCCTTCGTCTGCATTGAACAGGAAGACAGTGTGACCTGCCTCCGCCCAATCCTTAGCCGCATATCCCGATCCATCAAACAAGGAAAAGATAATCATTCGACACCTTCCCACACAGGGAAAGCAAGTCCATCGTCAGTATACACTTCTCCAATGGCTTGACAGTTATTGCAAGAGATATGATCTCCATCGTAAAACCAGTTAGGTTTCGTTGCGTCTGTTGTTACAGTAACATTGGATGCTCCGCAGTTATCACATTCCATCCAATCACACACTACTTTTTGCATTTGATCTCCTCTATGAATCCCCAGCGAATAAACTTCTCCAAGCTGTTCCTTGTGTGGTGAGACTTATACCAACCACCAGCCTGATCCTGCGCTTCTACGCCGTTGTTCTTGCTTGTACGATATTTACGGTCAGCACCACCAATCTTACCTGTAGAAACGTAGTATTTCATTTTACTCTCCTTTATAAGGTCTACAATTATGCTGATTCGCTTTGAATCGCTCTATGTAATCTGTCTTACCCAAGCTGTGATAAAGATTCACAACCTTGAAGTAGTTCTCCCACGCATAGGTACGAAAACGCCCTGATGTGATTGAAGTACAGATTTTCATTAATGCTATCATAAAACTTCGTTCTGGGTCAATCTCAAAGTTGTTTGGGATCTGAGAACGTTCTAACGCAAGCACACAAGCCTCTTCATAAACACCTAACAGACGGTATTCCTCTTCCACCTCAAAGAATTTATCCATAGAGGTGAGGACTTGAGCACCTTCAAACATATAGTACCGGAAAGCTGGCTTGTCGTAAAGAGCAATTGCATCGTGAATATCGTCGTGCTGATAAACGTAGTTTACACCATCACCAGAAAAGAACTCTCCACTAGATACATTTAACTTAGGGTGAGAGTAGTTGTAGGTCTCTTTCATACGCTTATTGTAGATATCAACAAGCTCACCCGTAATCTCAGCACCTAATGACCGCATAAAGTGGATATCCTTCATCGTTTTTAGGAAATGAGGGGAGTTCTTCTTGAAGCGGTGAGACATTTTTAGCATATACAGAACATTCAGAGAAACACAGGTTCCTAATCCAGATGTTTGATTCCTTGTTAGCTCAGGGTGTTTATAGCACCAAGTGAGGATATCGTAGCCACTGCTACCTTCTTGAGCAATCTCGTACTCTTCGATTATATGACCGTCTTTCTTGATTAATCCTTTGTTTCCGGTACGGCTGACAGTGTACCCAGCAGCTTCTGAGCGATAAGAAACATTACTCCACTCCCGTTCAGAACAGATGTAATCGATATCCAGCATTGTTTTACGCAGCTTAATACCTTCTGGAACATACTCTAGCAAAGCCTGACTTCCAATAATAACCATAATACCCTCCTTACAAGAAATCCCGCCGAAGCGGGATCTATTTTAGTGTTGCTTGACACCCATAGTTGCGTTGTCAGTGTAAGTCTCTTGAGACGCTATCACTTTATTATCTTCAAAGTGATATGCGTGACGCTTACCTGTAGCCACATCTTCGAACATAGCACAAGCTAGATACTCAAATGGGACGATGGTGTTTTGATTGATAGTGATCAGGTCGATTGTTTTGGTGTTATCAATCTTAACCTGATTAGTTCGTGTGTCAACAATAAAACCTTTAACACGGCTGAAATTATACTGCTTGCCGTCTGCATAAATCAGAACAACCTTACGATTTGTTGGTTTTTCTTTTTTGATCTCTTTCACAGTTCCTTTCTCCTTTATCAGCTTTAAATCCGAATGGTTATACCCATTTGATGTACCGTTATCCCAATCCACTGTAACAGGAAGAAACCCGCGAAACCGTTCTGTTATGGCTCTCTGCACTGTCCCTACACAATCTGATGGGTTATTACAGGTTGCAGATTGTCCATAATACCGAGAACCTTCTGCAATCTCAACACGATCACCTACTTTAAACATAAGTCACCTCACTTACTTAGTTGATAAAAAGTTTCATATTGATCCCGAGTGATAATATCAGGGCAGCCCTTCGTTCCTTTGATGAAAGGCGGTTCAACCACCATATGATTGTTGATTAGACAATCTTCACCACGCATAAAGATTCCACGAGGAGTCTTGACAATGGCTCCTTTAGTCTTGGTAGAGAATTTAATCTCACCATCAAAATCACGCATAACGCTCATTGCGTTTGGGGGCCACTCCACACCAGAGTTAATCACTTCTTGCACCAGTTCCATTACTTAGTTCTCCTTGCCATTTTAATTGTCAGCTTAGATAAAGGCGAGAATACAAACTTGCATAGTAAAATAATCACTAGCATAGGCAACCAGAAGGTTGCAGGCCAGAAGTTATTCGTAAACAAGTCAAAACATTTATCCGTATCAACTTCTTTATCGATGTTTTTCTTCTGTTCATCATACAGATCCATCAGGTAAAACACAACCATAAAGAATGGGATCAAGATAATGTAGCAGAAGAAAGGGTGATACATAACCCAATCCAATACAATCATCGTAACACCATTACCTTATGATCGTCAGAAGGTCGTGATGCTAAGTACTCATTGTACTCCTGAACCTTAGCTTTCGCTTCCTCTCTCAGCTTATCTGCAACAGACAGGCTCCAGTTAGGATCTTTCTCTTTGTTTGTGCTTTGAGTCAAGTTCTCGTAGTAGACATACATCTCGTCACCTACACTCATAGACCGACTGCCAGTAGAAACGATTTTGAAAGTAGGACAATCACTGTCGTCATCATTTGTAAGCTTCACAATATCACCAGGGACAAGTCCGTCTTCGTGGTCAATTACTGTAAAATGAGCCTTTAGATCGTATTTATTATTTTCGCAATATTCTTGAAATTGAGTCATCTTTTTCTCCTTAAATGGTAGGTTTGTCAGCCAGAGGCTTATCATAGTTTGGGCTAAAGGTGTGCAGCTTGTCAAACGCATTGAAAGAGCTACGCGATGATTTAGGGCAATGCAGTACCTTAGCTTGGTGTTCGCCGTGTTGCTTACCGCAGTGCAGGCACAGATACTGAGTTTTATTTTCCATTTTCATTCTCCGGTTCCACTACAGCTTTACGAACAGAACGTACAACATCACTGGTGATAGCACCACACATAAAGATCCAGATGAAAACGTTGTTATCCACATCCTTGAAGAAGATGTACTGGAAGCCAAGGGCCATAATAACCCACACTAACATTCCCCACAGAAAACCTTTAGTCTCTTTTTTCATCTCTTACTCCTTATTTAACGAAAGTTCCAATATTGTAAGGCTGTGCTCTTACTTTACCAATGATACCGCATTCAGCATCTAAGAACAAGTACTTAATATCAAAATAAATCGTGTTGGTCATTGATGCATTTTGACGTGACTTGATCACTTTGTAATTCTGCCCTGTCTCCATAAACACGAGGTCAGCATACTTCATCGCATCCATAAACTGATCGTACTTATCTCCAAAATGATCGTTTTCAGTTTCAAGATAGCACAGAACTCCGTGTCTTGCAAAGTACATAATCATTATAAACTCCCGCAGAAGCAAATAAAACAGATCACCGTAGCTAACAGTGTCCAGATAGCCATTAAGATACGAGCACCTTCACTCCACTGGAAGATACCTACTTCCAACCACTCGCCCTGAACCATAGAACCCAAGAACCAGAGAAAGTAAGGAGGCAGAAAGATCACCAAAACTAACATAACGAGAAAACCGATAAACTCTTCCATCATTTTTCTCCTGTTTTGTATTCGTCAAAACATCCTAGCAGAGTCATACCACCTTGAGTAGTAATAAGTGCATACTGGCAACCAGTTTTGTGATCAGTAATTACATAATCAACCCAACCTGTTACACGCTGCTGTTCCATACGTCCAGCTTCAAAGCTACCTGTCTGCAACGGATTGACAGGTTCCGCTGCTGTTACATCGCCATCACAGGCAGTAAGACAAAGCAATGCAATACCAATAAGAATCTTTTTCATTTAAAACCCTCCTCGCGTAAGAATTCTTTCACCTTCTCAATGTCCGTGAAAGTTTTGATTGTGAAGTAATCGTAATGCCGACCATAAGACTTTGGGTTATCCCCTTCCATCCACTTCTTAACGTAGAAGTACCGGAGTAAATGGTGTTGCACTACCTGATAACCATCCTTTTGCCAAATGATCATTCAACCTCTCCTATACTTTCCGCAGAACCATCCCAAGCACCGATGATATCCATCGCGGTTGATCTTTTCACTCCGAAATACTTTAACATTGCCTCGACAATATCCTCCGTACTAGGAGAAACGCCTGGCTCTTTCCTTTCTACCCTTTCAAAGTAAATAGTGAGCCATTTATGATAAGTCATCCAGTTACGGACACTCACCGACGAAAACCTTTCTTGCGATCTGCAAGCTTCTTAGCATAGCTACTGCCATAATCTTTGCCGGAATCTTTGTGATAAAGAACACGGTCAGAATCTTTACTCGGACGTTTTCCGATTGCTACCTGTACCACATAGAGGCGGTTGCCTACACCAGCAGCATCGGTTGTTGTTAGTTGTTTTAATGAAGCCATTGTATCCTCCTGTTGTTTGATGTACACACTCTACCTAACATCTAAGAGAAGTACAAGTAGTTTTTAGAGGTCTAGTGAGAAATCTTCTGAGATATCATCACTCATTTCTTGGGTAAAGCCAATATAGAACAGTGTTGCAGCCGGAGACGTTTGTCCCAGAAGCTTAGTGATACGCTCAATTTGAATACCGTTTTCGAATAAGATACGACCCTTACTCTTACGAGGGGTGTGAGTTCCCACTTCCAAAATACCACAACGACGACCTGCCTTACCAAAAGCTTCCAGCACAGCATTATGACTAACTGGAGAACCTTTTGATCGTTTGTCCGAAAGAGAGAATACATATTCACCAAACATATCGCGAGACGAAGCTTCCTTTAGACGCTCAGATACAATCTGACGCATAGTGTCAGTGATCTTCACCTTGATAGTTTTGCCTGTCTTCTTCTGCTTTAACGATACGTGAGTAGCAGAATGAGAAAAGTCGCTCCACTTCAACTGAGTTGCATCGGAGAACCGCAGGGCAGTTTCATACTGCATCACCCACAAACTGTAGAATAAGTTGGTTGCACGGTTATCCTTAAGGATCTTCGCCACCTTCTTTACATCTTCGACAGATTTAAGTGATGCTGCTGCTTTACCCATTACGATTCTCCTCTCAAGTTGATGGAAGTATCTTACCTACTCCTGAACCTCATAGCAAGCAAAATTATACACGTTACGGATTTTATTCGAGTCTGCATCCATAAACGTATATTCCCCATTATCCCAGCCAATCTCTCCCGTATAGTGGAAGCTGTACATATAATTGGTATCCGTACAAGCTAAAGTCTTACTTCCTGGCGGCCCTGCTGTCGGGGAAGGGGAGCATCCGGCTAAGAAAGCCAGAACTAAAGCAATAGCTCCTACTTTAACAGCATCATTCATCTTCGTCATTTGATTCCTCCTCTTCGTCATATGGTTTTTCAATAGACTCAAAGGAGTGCAGAACGTTATCAAAATAACCTCCGCTCTTCTGGTCTAGTTTTGCACCCGTTACACAGCTACCTGCGTATGCATCATTCTGAGAATCAGCGTAGGATTTGGCTACAGAAATGGCTTCTTGTTCTGTACTGAACAATCCAAGAATACCTTCGCTGTGCTCCCAACCATCAGACCAATCCCACCAAGCGATGTAGATATCCATAATAGGTTTCTCCTATCAATAAATGTGTTTTTGCACATAAGCTTTCATTAACTGATTAAGCTCTTCGTTTGTAAATAGTGGAGGTTGTTCTTGCATCAGCAAGTTGTCCACCGAGATTCGTCAATATATCCTTGTTCAACAATCTCAAAGGTTTCAGTTGTGATTTGATACTTATCCTCGGTGAGGTTATCAATCGCAAAGCTCTTCGCCTCTTCAATAGAGTCAAAACTCTCCACGTAATCCTTAGCACCGCCGCTTGGGTAGTAGATATCAAAAGAAAAAAGATGATACTTCATTCTAAACGCTCCGCAATAGGAAGAAGAAGATTACCAAGAGCACCAGCTTGCCACAGACGGAAAAGGTTATGCTCCTTTCTCAGTTCCTTATCCACACCTTTCATTCCATTATGGATATAAACGGGAATGCCGATAGAGTTGATGATAAAGATAGCGTAGCCTTCGTCCCAAGCTTTGTTAAGAAAGCACATCTGAGAAGTGTGTATGTGATCCCCATCTTTCGCTGCATCAAAAGCGAACTCAGTTTCACCATACCCTGTTAACAACTGTCCGTCCTTATAATCAGAGAACGGATAGAACATTGCCATTTTCATAGACACCTCCTACCATTTAACGATGATATTTTCAATAAAACCAGGATCTCTATGAGACTCATAGTACACAACCTTAAACCCAGCAATTTCCAGCATACGCTTATAAGGCTCCAACTCTAGCTCTTGACGATAACGAGCATAGTGAGGAGGATTTACTCCAAAGTGATCTACCGGAGATAAATGTGCTTCGAAAAGCCCGCTAGAAGCGGCTTCCTGTATAGCACCTATAACATCAGGGCTAATTTTATCCTTGTTTGCTTGAATAGAATGCTGCCGCATATCTTCTGCTCTTACCAAAACTGCATCCCCCATTCATCAGTTACTTCAACACCCATCGCCACCTCAAAGGCCATACTATACTGCCCTTTATTAAAGAACAGTTCAAACCTGTAGAAGTGGTCGGGACACCTTTCTGACGTAAACTCTGTCGTCACTCCTGTATTAGGATTGAAGATCTTAGCCACACCATTCACTAGGGAAACATCTTCCTCTCGGAAAATCTCCCCTCTTTCTAATAGTTTGTATCGTAACATAATTATTCGAAAATCCAAACAAGAATACCAACAAAGCACCCAATAATGAAAGTAAGCCTGATATTTTGCCAGTTAATGTTAAAGAAACCCTGGGTAAACATATTCCAATCCCAAGTGACAAAGCTAATGCCAAAAAGAACAACAAAAGCAAGTACAAGCAGAGCAATAACAAAGGCCAAACCAAAAGCCATTACTACTCCGATGTTACGGATTAGTCGAGCGATCATAAATCCTCCTTAATAAAGTTGAGCAACATCTTCTGAGAAGCCATAGTCATAGAGCATAAGAGTTCCACGAGAGTTGACACCGCAGTTGGTAGGATAGTCTGCCATACCAATATCACAAGAGTTCTGATAACCGTACTTTTCATCCACAACTTCTACTCGTGCTTCGAGTTGGGAGAACTTCTTCTCAGATGCTTTGGTAATACGCTCAAGAGTTTCCATCTCTATCCAGAGAAAGTCAGGATGATGGTTAACGATCTTCGCATAACGCAAACGCTCACGAGGACTCATTTTGTCGTAGAGAACAATCTCAGCTTCATTCTGAGCAATACCACGCCAATCTTTAGCCACCTTGATACAAGTGGTATCCAGCAGGTTTTTATAGACAACACGACTGCTGCCTTCTCCTAATTCATCGCCTTTTGCGATGGTTTGAATAACTTCACTAATACGCTCACGTAATGATACCGCCATAATCCCTCCTCTTTACTCTAAAAAGAGCAACCTAAATCACTCCACCTCTTGTTCGAAAACCACTTTAACATTCTTTAGCTTGCCTGCCAAGTCCCTGCCTTGTTTTTCTTTCAAGGCTTGCATCGCATCGTCAAATGTATCGAAGGTACGATCATAACTATCAGAATAACAATGCTCTTGTAGAGTGTGCCAGAACAGGGAACTTTTATACTTAACCTTGAAGGTGGTACGTTCATCACCCCAAGTGTAACACACAATCTGATATTTCATTACTCCTCCTTGCCATCGATGTTACCAAGGAATACCAGAGTACCGTTATTCATCTCTTCTGTCAAATGCTGGAGGCTGGTGAAGTTGGATTCCGCACCATTCTTATCTAAGCAGGAGATGTATGTTCCTTCTACATCAATACTGTCCTGCTGAATGACCAGCATTTCACCTGGGCGACGACAGCCTGCCCGTTTGGTAAACTGGAACACATCGCCAAAGCGAACTTCGGTAATTTTAACAGTAGCGGTAGTTACAACGGTATCAGTCTTTTTCATTTTATTTCTCCTTAGTGGAATCGAATTTCAAGTTTGTTTTCACCCATAGGCACTGCACGAGCACACCGCAAGGTTTCAAAATAGCCAACGTAGAAAACGTGGATCTGAGTACGGATGCCTTCGGATGTTTCCAGGCTAATAGCAAACTGCCAGTAGTCTTTATCTTGCGCTGTACACCAAGCTTTGTCAACTACATCCTTCAACACTTCGGATTTAAATCGACGACCAGATGTTCCACCAGAACGGACATAGCGATCATTCCAAGCTCGGTCATACTCTTCTGCCAGCTTGTAGTGCTCTTCGATATCTTTCAGAGCCTGTTCTGCTAATTGAACATTGTCAAAGATCAATCCTAAGTCTTGATCATTACGCTCTTCGCTCCCGAAGGAATCTCCGGTGGTGTAGTCAATAAGGATTTCGTATTTCATTTGTCCTCCGGTATGTTTAACATCTCTAACACCCACTGGAGGGTATTACATTGTGTCTGTAGTTGTAACCTAGCCTCTGATCCAAGTAGAGGGAAGGATGCTTGAGATAAGTCATCGTTTTTAACAGCATCAACCAATACAGAAAACCGCTTTTTAAATATCTCTGCTGCTTCTGGAGTACACTCTACACCAGTTGATCGACAAGGTAAAGCATAAACCTGAGAAATCAGCCTATCTCTGTCACGTTGATAGGCAGACTCTGAGGCTGCTTTGGCAATAATTAACTCTCGCTCTCGTTTTTGTTCTTCCACTTTAAAGATGAAAGAGAAGAGATTAGCACACTCTGTGGCAGTAAGAGAGGATGGAGAACTAGAATAACGAGCGTCACTCTCCCGATCATAGATCGAATACTGAGTACGAACTATTTCTAGCTTAACATCACCAATAATCAGACCATAACAAATTCTTCGGCTGTCCAATACAGAATCCGTGCGTACTCTTGCTACCTCTACCGAACCATTCACAATACCTTCCTTGATCCTGGACAACATCTCAGAGTCAAACTGAGAGTTATCCTCGGCAGGGATAGGCTTAGTGGTACTATCGTTCAACCCTTTTAAGAAATTAATCACATATCCTCCTAAAACTCTTTATTGTCAACGTAGTATTGAATGGCCTCAGCCAAACCCATACCACCTAAGCTCCAGCCATTGATACAAACATACGTGTCTACGATGTATCTGTCAATGACATTTCCTTCGTCATCGTGCTTTGTCCAAGCCATTTTCTCACGAGAGATACTTACTTGGTTGTTTACGATGAAATCAAACATCTCCTCTTTTGTTAACACTTAGATACCCTCCCTCATCAAACTTCATATTTCCTCCTTAAGGCTGCGCCTTTAGAACGCTTCGCGGGAGGCTTCGCCTTTCCCCGCTACGCTTGTTGCATCCGTTTAATACTACCTTCACTCTTTTTCCCGAAAGTCAATTAGAATGAGGCTGTAAGCGTCTTGTTCTGAAATGTTCCACTCCAAAGCTTTCTCCACCACCCAGATATCGTGGTCATAAGCTGTCACCTCTGCTTCCCAACACCAATCAGGATCTGGATGTTTATCTAGGTTGTTACAGTGATTGATCGCTACTTGGCGTCTCTCTACCATATCAGCCTTCTCTTTCTCCAGTGCTTCTCTTTCTACTGGAAGTAAACGCTGAATGTGTTCATATCCTACCATCGCTTCGCTCCTCTTAACGTTCGGCACTTTGTGCCTCTCTTGTTGCATCCGTTAGATCTGTATGTGTACAATTTAGTGTACGATTGTCCAACCCGTCTTCTGCCATTCGTCACCCTTATACCAACGAGACATATTGTACTCACCTTCACAGTAGATGACACCATTAATCATCTGAAACCATTCATCACAACAGAAGTGACGATGCTTCACCTTATCCCCTTCACTCATTGCTTTCTGCGCTTCTTCCCAAGACAAGTTGTACATTTTCACTCCTCTGTGTGTATAACGGAATATTTTGACGTGGGGGGTGTGATACTCCCCGTCACTTGAAGTATCAGCCTACTCCTTCCCGAAGAAAATATCAAGGGGTATTTCAATAGAGATCTTCGTTCATCTCAATCAACGTTGTAGATTGATATGTATTCCCTATTAATAAATGGGGAATTTACCTAATAATAATAGGTAATATGTCTATAATATTTCTGCCAGTATACCCGAATAATTTGACGCCCCTATCTGTGTAATTTGCCCCGAAATATATCGAGAAAACAGACAGAGTGCCTAACGCGGATTTTTGCCCCCGCCTGATTTTCAGATTTCAAGCCGCCCAAATATCACAATGGTTTCAATAGCTTACGTAATTATATCATATCAGAGTGAAGGAGTCTATGATCATTTCGTGCTATCTCCAAACATTCCCGAAAATACTATCATTTCTTTATTAATCAATAACTTAGAGAGTGGAGAATACGATATATCACTTTCAAGCTCGAATCGTTCACTAATCAACCAGTATTCACCTGACAACAGCGCAGCGCTCACTATCACAAACCGCTGAAAAGTGCAATTTATTCGGGATCTCAAAAAACGCACACTTTTACAGATAGACGCTCAACAACCTACGGTAGTTTTGCTCCGAAACCATAATGATCCTGATTATTAAATAAACAATAATAACGTTGTGTTATCATCACAGATGATTCCCTGTTTCACGTTGTGACGATTGTCAATGATGACAATATAATAACGGAAAGAAACGATAACGTTTCGTTAGAAACTTAAGTTTCCCACGAAGGCACCGAGGAAAGCGAGAGCTTTTCGAGAGTGGTTTAGTTCCGTTATTATATTGTGCGTAAGGTGGTGTCCTCACGCCCAATAACTATTATTGCTCAAATAGTTTCGCTGCGCAATCATTATTTCCCGAGATATTACCGCTTCGCAATTGTTCTTCCCGAAATGATGATAATAACCTACGGTATAATTTCCTTATGAAACATTAACAACATAAAACATTTTAGTATGTTTATTGGTTGTTAGTGTATTGTCAGTTAGTGTAATCTTTCCCGAAAGCGATTGTTACTTAGATAATAGTTAGAATGCACATAGTAACGTGTGGTTATTATTACTTAGTTATCAATAACATATGTTAGCGTTTGTGTGTTGATTGTTTCCTTTGTTTACTATTGCACTTTCATAGATGCAGGTTGTTTAGTGTGTTAATTGAGAGCTATTATCATTTATTCACTGTATTGAATAACCATTCATTAAGATGCGTTAAAGTGTGTTAGTGGGTTGAATAACTGCATAATTGCCAATTGTTCGCCTTCTCAGGTTGTCTGTAAGCCATTCTAAGAGGCTTTTACTGTTAGCTGTGTGTTGATATGGATTGAGAGAGATTCACCGTTTAAGCAGTTTTTGCATAAATGCACTGTGACGGTTATTGATAGGCAAAATCTATTGGAAACTTGCAGACAAAATAAAAGGGCTTTTCAGCCCTTGTTTTGTTGTTCCTTGCTTACATAAAGCCAAACGCTTTACAAGCTTTATTTCTGCGTTCGATCACTTTTAAGATTGCCTCTAAATTCTGCTTTGTGATGTAGTTGCGTTCCATTGCTTCCCGAACATTGACACGATAAGCGCCGAACCCCTCACGAATGATCAGGATGTTATCCAGTGGGGTGAGCATTACCCCTGCAACCTCCTCAGAGAAGAAAAGCGCGTTTACTTCGTATTCGATATTTCCATCATTCACACTTTCGATCATAATGTCAGTACGAACAGCCCAGGCGTAACAATCGTGAATCAGGGTTGTTTGATCTTGGGTTAATGTTCTGTTGCTGATTGCGTGAGTCAGAGCAGCCGCACCAAAAGTTTCCGCGATAGTGATAACATCGTTAAAGGTGGTGATAGCGAACATAATAAAACCCTTTTTGTTTGTGGGTTGCTGTATTGCTTCCCGATGAAAAGATTATACGACAAAAGCCCCTTTCGGGGCAAGTGTTTTGATCATTTGTTTGTTATTCTTTTTCCAGCGGTTCAGCCTCATAACCTAGCGTTCTTATGTCAAACAATGCTTGATCAATCTCGTTGATCTTCTTCTGAAAGAATTCCCGCCGTGCTTGTAGCTTATCATCTAGCTGTGATAGGGCTTGCGCTACTGTCTCGCCTTGTGCGTATACAGTGCCATTGTCACGCCCTGGCATATTGCCTGCTGATGCACTTGCAGACCAATAACCGCGCTTAGAGAAAAACACCTGAAAAGTGCTAACCTGGAAAACTTTTGTTTTTAATACGTGACAAAAACGGATCATTTTCTTTCGCCTTCTATTGCATCAATAAACGCGCTAACATCCATCGTAAAACCTAAAGCGCCAGCCCGCTTGCAAGGGAGATCGCGCAAATACTCTATATTGCCTTCCATTGCTATAGCTGTTTCAAGGTCTCTTAATGCTTTGTGCAAGATATGTGAATTCGGGTAGTCTCCTTGTTTCATTCTATCACCTCATAGCCAATTGTTTCACACCAGGAAAGCGCCTGATCTTTTGTCTGGAATCTTGCACCCTCTACCGCTTGATTTTCCCGATAGCCTGACATTATTTTCAGAGTATAATCAACCTTATTACGATAACGATTAGTGATTATTTTTACTCTCATTATTTCCACGCTTTAATTGATCTTTCTAGCTTAGGAATGCTAACCTTTAAGGCTAACATTAAGTTAACTTGCTTAGGTGTCCAGGTATCTTGATCCTGCAATTCTTGATAACGCTTCTTATCATATGCTAATTGCTCTTTTTTCCTTTTCAGGGTTAATCTACCGTGCCAGGTAAAGCCGCTAATAGTGTTATTCATTTTATCACCTATGAAAGAAGAGCAAAAGAACCGCCAATGATGAAAGGAAGATCATAGCGGGTGAAACGCTTGTACCGCATCCACTGAATGATCACAAAGGAAAGCAACTGTAAAGCGTCGATCACGTTGTTTGTGATGTTCACGCTTTCACTATTAAACATCATTTCGCCTGTTACGTTGAATGCAACGTTTGACACGTAAGCACAAACTACAGAGAACAAACAAGCCTTGATAAGGCTAGTCTTTGATAATGTCTTAATAATTGCTTTCATTTGTTACACCATTTGAGCCAAAAACCTATTATGCACTATTGCCCCTTTCGGGGCAAGCATTATCAATAAATGATTTTCTCGCAGGTCATAGCGTTATGATCTTTCATTGACATAGTGATCGAACCTGTGCGGAGATCCCAATCAAGATTCAGCTTTTGTGCGTGAGTTATTTCGAATTGTCCGAGATTATGATAGGCGTAATACTTACCTGATACGATTTCTAAGCCAGTGTGAGAGATTGAGATAGATTCTTGCATTTTGTTTTACTCTTTGATGGGTGAAATAAGATAGTAACATTGCCCCCTTTCGAGGGCAAGCATTATTTAATCTTTCTTTGCTTCTTTCCAGTGAGTCAGATTAATAACGCCTTTTGCTTTCATCTTCTCGATCAAGTCGCTTGCAGTGTTGAAAGAATTTTTATAATAAGTCACTGTGTCGCAATAGCCTGTAGCTTTATCCTCAAAATCTTCACAATGAATCTTTCCGATGATAAGAGAGTTTAAAACGTAATGTTCGCCGGTGTACCAGTTATGCAAGTGAATCGAACAAGAAAAATCATCGCTCGGGCCTTCTGGCGTCATACACGCGATCAAATCCTCGCGCTCAACAACTAAACCCCAAACGTGATCTACATCACCGGGAGTTTTTACAGTAGCGTTTACGTTGATAGTTTTCATTGTCGATTGCCTTAATCTTGTGAGGGCTGGCACCATTGCCGCCCAACACAGATATAATAACATAACGAGGATTAAAGGCAACACTTTGATCAAGAATGTTTGAAATTCTTTTGAGCTACATCTAAATGATCTTTTATTGCTTTGAGGCTTGACATATGCGCCAAATGCTCTACCTTTCCTTTCTGGCAATGCTTCTTAGTTAGATGATATCGAGCCAGTAGACAAAGATAATCGAAATCGTTATCATTTATCAGTTTATTGCAAATGCCGAAACGGCGGGATATTGGATAACCTTTAAGAGGGTTAAACGCATTGTGACGATTAGCGCCCATTAACGATCATCTTCAATCAAAATTATTTCATCGCTGAAATGATGCGTTACCATCTCACAACCTTCCTCCGTTATGTAATGAATTGACATATAATCGCCGTGATCAACTTCTGTAATCAGCAATGAGTATTGCTCACCGAAACAGTTTTCACGCGCCAGGCGATCACCCGCTTGGATACATTCAGCCTTAATCATACGTGCTTTCATTTTGTTTTCCTTAGTGGTTAGCAGTATTGCCGCCCTTCTGATAAACATCATATCATAGTGAGCGACACGATCAACACTTATTTAAATCTATTTGCTCTTTCTTTTGCTATTTCTTTTTTGAACTGCTTAACATACACTTTATTAAAGTTTTGCAACTGAGTGAAAGCGATGTTATATAGCTTTTTCTCTGTCTGATATTCTGGCGTTACTTTGATGTGATCCGGCGTCAATCCCATTGCACTGCGTGGATATTTATCAAAGGCAGATCCTAGCAGCTTGCAATTTTCTTCTAACTGCGCTTTAACTTTCTTTGCTTCTTCAAAGGTATAAGCTAACATTAATCACACTCCGCACACGAATTAATCAGACCAATAAAACCAGAAAGCAACGATACCATAAACAGCACTAAACTACCAGCGTTTTCGGTCAAAGGATCTTTAAAAATCATTGAGCAGATGAAAGCAATAATAGCGATGATGAATGAAAAGCGCATTTTCTGATTCCTGTCTTTGTTTAGGCTCTATTGCCTCAGTCCGTATATAATAGCATAACCAGTTTTAAGATCCACTATTGTTTTGTAAAGATTGTGGAACTATTCTCATTACCAGAATAACAGGTATCTCCAGTGTGTTTCCTCCGGTGTCCATCGTTGCCGCTGTAAGTAAGATAACAAAAAAGGCCAGCAAATGCCAGCCCTTTTATCACCAATTTGTTGATCTGACTACTTCACCCGCTACCAGTTGCCACCGCCAGCCCGATCCGGTTAGCTTGAATACGCTATCGTATTTTTCCAGCAAGTCATAAACAGGTTGTTGGTATTTTGTTTCATCAAGTCCGATTTCCTGATCGTAGAAGCAAGCGCCACCCATAGCCATAACAAAAGCAACAGCACGATTTTTAGGGTTAAGCAAGATCTTTGTGACTCGCTTTTCTATTTCAGCCATCACAAGGCTTTCAGCCTCTTGCAACAGGTTATCAACTTCTTTCATTATTCGTAATCCTTAAAGAATTCACTGATAAACGCCCATACATCGGCTTTTGTGTGACAAATGCCGTAATCAACGTGTGAAACTACATCGCCCATCTGTGATCCTTCGTCAGTCTCAGGATCTACACCTTCGGGAAAGTGAACCAGCGTTAAATCTTCAACACGATAAGCACTCTTGCCGCTTCGCAGATTCATCGGGCCTGGTGCAATAGTGTAGCACAACTCATAACGTTTACAAACAGACAAGACAGAATTAAAATGAGAGTAAGACGGATGACCATAGTCACGGATATTTGCCATATCTTCACGGGCTTTATCTTTTGCATCTTTCAGTTTAAAACGAATCATTTTATTTATCCTTAAGCAACGATTGCAGCGATTGAAAACATAAATCCGATAATACCTAAAATCATAACGCCGTGTAAGTTGTTCATTTTGTTTCTTTCCGTTGTCTGTTTCAGTAAGGCTATTATGCCCCACTTTCGCAGGGCTGTTTTATCAATTTGTGCTATTTAATATAGTCTTTGCAATCTTCTGGGTTTAAGAATGGCATATGTTGAGCCATAACTTTACCGTATCTGCCGATTCCCCACTGATTAAGGTTATATTCTGCCGTTCGCTGAATCACTAAACCGCACTGGATCTTGTCTGCTGCTTCTTTTTCTCTGTTGTTCAAAAAGTCGTGAAATCTCGGTAATGACTTATTGTTTTCTTTTTCAAATTCTGCTAGCGCGTCTCTTTCTTCTAGGACGAACATCAAATCACGAAAACCATTATTTGCCATTTCTTGACCAGTAGCAAAACGGGAATGATGATAAAAATAGTTGGTTGGATCTTGATACTCTTCCAGCGGCTGCACTTCGTCTAAGAAAAATAGTTGACCGTTATCAAGCCCTAACCCATTTTCAGAGAGAGTTTCAACAGTTGCAATTTTGCGAGTTTCCAGAACAATGACTTTTTGGCCCACACAGAAGAAGTTTTTCATTTTGTTTGTCTCAGTTAGCGCCGCACCATTGCCGCGCCTTCTGTGATACATAATAGCAAACTGAGTTATTTTGTTTTATCTTTTTGTGCTATTGCATTTCAGCGTGAATAATGGCGCATTCAATCCCCGCCAGGATGTTACGACGATCTTTTAGTAGTTCGTCAAGTGTGGGAGACGGTGATAATAAATGCTCTGTTTCGGTTATCTCGCGCTGAACGATTTCCGACAGTGTGCGCATTTTTTCAATAGTCAAGTTTAAAGTAACAACTTTGCTCATAAAATCCTCTATTCAGTGATTATGCATAAATAACGCTGTTTATGCAGATAGTAACAGATAGCAACTAAATTTAAGCCATTCTAAGGAGATCCCGACAAACCACCCTATCGTAAAACCTCCTGTAACGCTCTCTAAGCGTCGATCTCCGAAAGTGCTATCACTGCATTGCCTCGCGGAGATCTCTTTAAATTCACTTTTTTGCATAACGCAAAAATGAAATAAAGTTGTATTTGCTATTGATTTTAATCGTTAAGTAAGATCACGATTAGCGCAATGATTAAGGCGGTTGTCCAGCCAAATAAATTCACAATAAGAGCGAAAAGTAGTAGATCAATGATAAAGTCACGCATAGTAATTACCCCTTGTTATTAACGATCATAAAATGCTTGATGCGGTGCCAGGTGCGGTAAAGGTTGTTATGATAACCAGGGCCGCGATCATTAACATCGCAATATGCTTCGATGGCTAACTGTTTCACTTCGTCACTATCAAGCTTTAAACGTTTACCGTTCGTTACTACTTCTACGCATTCTTTTATGTAGTAAACATAATCGCCTTGATCAGTAAATATTGTGCGATTATCACGAATATAGCGGATCAGATAATCATTGCCAAATTGCTTAACTTTTCGCAGTGCTGCGCCACCATTAAACAACTTTCTAATATGGTGAGGATCATTTATTGCCTTATTTGAATCCTTACACCAAGCAGACAAAGCTTTTTTGATATCGCGTGATCGTGCTTCGTACTCCGGCACTAACACATTGATCCGTGCTTGCGCTTTTGCTTCGTCGCTCAATTCATCATAATAGAAAAACTTTGTGATATTCATTGGTTAAGCCCTTTTCATAAAATCAACAGCACTTGTTAACGTGCGGAGCTTGCTCTCTGTCGCAAGTGAGATCGCATTATAAGTTTTAACCCTCATAGGCGCAAGCTGAATCTTGCGGATCTCGTTAAAATATTTTGCCTTTACTTTCTTGTTACATCCAGCATCATTAGCAACGGTATTCATCACCGCTTGCACTTTCTGATTGTGAATTCTGAAAATTGCATCAGGGTTATATTCCTGGCGCTTTGTTGCTGTCAGAGTGTCGTTGGCGATTGAACGTAACAGAGTGAGGAGTTGTAAAGGTTGCATTTTGTTTGCCCTAGTTGCTTAACCGATGAAAACCATTATACACTAACAGAGGCGGGAGTAAACCCCCCGCGCAATGTTTATTATTGGAAAAACAAGACTAAAAAGACGATAGCCCACAAACCGCCGCTGATTAACAGCTTTGTTTTGTTTTCTGCTAAAAATGATTCTTCTTTATAGTCTATACTGTCGCTTTCCATATGGGTTTAGTTTACCTCTAAGTCTGATTTATTAAATTGGAATTTGATTTCAGGATGTAACATATTTTCTAAAATCACTTTCCCGCTGTTATCATCTTGCGAGTCTGAAACAATGTAACATCCCCGCGTAATGATGTGATCTGCGTCTACCGTTTCAACGTCCGGCATAAAGTCCAGAATGTCAAAACAATTATTCGCATCTTTCTTTAACTCGGTAACAGAGTTGCTTACCCAGGTTTTTTCAAAATCTGCGCCGCACTTGTCGTTAGTTTGCGTTGCGATGTTACACAGTGAAGCGATTAAAACAATAGATGCGAACATTTTAGATCCTTAAGCTGTCATATAATCGTTGACGATAGCAACAATAGTTGCTGGAGTATCTTGCAGTGAGATAACAGCGTTATCGCTCACCTGATGAAAACCATTATCGCATAAATAGGTTAGATTGCAAACATTATTTTCAACTGATACCACAATTCCCACTCTGCGATTATGAAACGAAAACTTAAACGTTTTTTCTGTCTTTGTTACGTCTTGGGAGTCTAACATAACGCCGTCAACAATACTAGAGAAAAAAGCCAAAGTGTTTGCGAGTACCATTTAAAAATATTCCTTACAGTGCGATTAGTTGGGTGGCAATGCAGCCTTTTAGCACAACAGCGCCAGCCTCTTTACTAATGAAATCACAGTTTAGCTTAATACCTAGTGATTGTCCAGAAAATTCTGCTGCCAATGTCTCTGTGATTTCTGTTCCCTTCTCCACCATTGGCACGGCTCTAGCTTCTAATTCCTTTGCGGTTAGCTGGATGTAAGCAACAACCGGACTTGCTTTAGAATACAGGTTTACTTTAAGGTTTAGATTACCGTTAGCCATTTCTACAGATTCGCCAATACTTTTCACCTTGAAAAACACCTGGCCTAGTGATGATTTTAATTGCTTCTTTGCACCTTCGAGATCACTTACTGCATTCTCTGCAATCCCTTGGGATAAAAACATTCTCGCATAAGCTGGATCAGATGTAAAGTCTTGTTTTGACATAGTACCAGAGTAAAAACAATCCTGGATAGCTAAAGCGTGATAACGGGATTCTTGCCCGAAATTAGTATCACTGCACCACTTAGGCGCGGCGCTGGCGGTGAAGCTGGAAAGGGCCAGGGCTGCAACTAGGATTGTCTTTTTCATTGTCTCGCCTTATATCTGCTTTGTCTCAATCAGTGCAGATATACTAACACAGTTTTCCCAATTATCTATAACTATTTTTGATTCTTTTTCGTCTACAGACAACACAATGCCCCACACAGAGAAGCCGTATTGATCGCGGTAACGCGCTTGCATTCTATTGGATTGCTTCCATTGGAGGATAAAAGCGGGGAGGTTGTTTATAGCGGTGTCGTGTCTCATTGCTGCTGTAATCCATTCTAAGCGGGTTTATTGCTTTGCTAGTGTGATTGTGTGGCTGTCTGATTCAAGCCCTTAAACGTCGAAAGGGGCGCTATTTGCGCCCCCTCTTATTACTCTTGCCAGTTGCGTTTATTGCTTACGCCTCGCGTAGTCTTGTTGCGCTTTGCGCCTTTCTTCACTACCACTTCACCAAAGGCCAGGCGCTTGCCAGATTTCATTTTTTCAGCTTTGTTTGTGTATTGCATCTTTATACCCTCTTTAAGTTTAGTTAGATTATTTGTTACGCATTTCTTTTGCTTTACTGCGCATAAAGAAGCAGTCTAGCAGAATCAGCTTGCCGTTGTCTACTGCAACATTTCGCGGTGAAATCTCAAACATTACATCAGATCCGTAATTCGCTACATCATCCAGCGCTTCAATCATTGTCGTGCGTAACTCGTCATTTTCAATCGTTGAAAATGCATCGTGTACCGCGTTGTAACTGTCATAAAGGTTGCTAGGACACTTTAACACATCCTGAGCCTTTCGCAAAGTTTTATAAATTTCGTATTGATCTGCTTCTAAACTATTTTTCAGGCTTGAAACTTTTGTATACCGTTTCATTTTGAAAATAGTCTCGCCGCTTGCTAAGCAATCTATTCTCTCAGTTACTGGAAACAGTGTATCACACAGCCAACCCATTGAGTAGACTTCTTTCAACGGATCTTCACTTACTAACAGTACTTCACTATCACTCAATTCGAAACACTCAGTGAACAATCCTTTACCCAACTTTTTCAAGCCCTTCACTAACTGGCGCTTAGTGGTTTTGTCTGTGATTTCGATGATAGTCATTTTGTTTTTCCTGGTTAGTGTGTGATTGTTTCTCTAAATCAGAGACACTATTCTATAATGTCTCTTGTTTACAGTCAACAGTTATTTTGAAACTTTTACTACTTTCCAACCTTTGCAGCCTGTAAACACTTCCTTATACTCTCGCTTTGCTTCTTGGGCGTCAGCATATGGTAAACGCCAATCTGGTTTAAAGATAGAACCGTCAGCCTGCGTACATTGGATAGTGTATTTGTTCATTTTCTTCTCTCTATCGGCGGGAGCCATTCCCGCCCTGTGATAAGTAGTATCGTTTATTTTGAATCTTACGTCAACAACTATTTTTGTTTATTCTTCGTTTTCTGCTTCTTCTAATTCGTCTTCCAGATCCTGCAACTCGTTTTCTAATGTCTCTAACTCTTCCGCTAACTCTTTGTATTCTTCGTTTTCTTCTTTTTCTAAAGAATCTTCATAGTCGCTTTTTCCGACGTTGTATGCTGTTTCATCAACCATCTTAAGAGCGTAAGCAGGGGAATAAGTGTTGCCGCAGATTTCTACTTCTTCGTAGCAATCATTAAGAAAATCATCATACTCGCTTTCGCTTACAGTGATTTCAAAGTTATCCATTTCGGACTGCTTTGCCTTGATTTCAGCAGTTTTAGAAACGATGTTTGCTTTGATGGTTGCGATAGTCATAATATTTTCTCTTCTCTGTTAGGGACAACCCTTTGTTGTCCTGATATGAAACATTCTACGCTATTTTGATTTAGAGTCAACAACTATTTTCTAAATCTTTTAACTTTCTTTCTCATTGCCCCTTTAATCAAAGAGGCAACACGAAAAATCGTTATTCTGTTTCTTCTTCCTCGTCTTCTCCGAAACCTGATTCACACCATACTAAATCATTTGAGTTCTGAATGTCAATGTAAAGTTGTTCGTAGATGCGAGCCTGCAAAATCCGCGTAACATCTTTTGTCTCAGGAATCAAGCCGCTGTCTTCGAATTCGTGATCAATACCTTCTGATGCCATTACTTGAAAGATTTCACTGTAGTAGTGAGGTACATAGCGATCCGCTACTTCGTGCAATGCATCGTGTGAATCGCTCATTTCAGTAAGGTTATCGCACTGGATACGCTCGTTAAAAGCGACGATTGCATTTGCCAGGATTTCAGTGTAAGTAACAGTCATTTTTTCTTTCCTTCGTTGTCTTGTTAGTGTGAGAGTATTTTAATGTAAGCTATCGCTATTTGCAATAGCCTACTAAAAATATTCTTACTTTTTCAGAGAAAGTTTTTTACCGTGTGAGATGCCAGGGAAAGTCCAGAGACCGTCCGAGCCTTTCACAGGTGCGCGCAATGTCGCTTTACTTCCGGCTGCTTTCGCTTTCTCGTTTACTGCGTTGCGGTTAGCGCGGGCTGCTTCACGGGTGATGAAAGTTTTCATATTTGTCTTCTCTTTTGTTTGAGCGGGAAACCATTTCCCCGCTTGATGTAAGTATTATCGTTTATTCAGTTATTGCTGTCAAACTTTATTTTGAATCTTTACAGTAAAAATAAAACTTCTTTCGCGGTTAACTCTGAATCAATAATCATCGGGCTTTTGTAGTCAACAAAGCGAGATGTTTTTTCGATTGCAAAGCCCATATAATCCGCGCCAGCCTCTTTTTTGAAAGTCTCCCGCGCTACTTCGATTGCAGCCGCCAGGCTTAAACGCCCATCGATACTAATGTTTGCAAAGCTTCCAGATCCGGCGATCACTTTATCACCCATTGCAGAAGATTTAAACATTGTTGCGCTGAAAGAAGCCATTTTATTTTCCTTGGTTGATTGTTTTCTCTTACCTAGTGAGGCTATTCTAAAGCCCCACTAAATCAAAGTCAAACTGTTTTTAAACCCCACTGACGAAAACCACAATCTTTATTACGTTTCAATTCTGCTTTCAGTCGCTTGCAACGTTGCTTTATTGCGTAAAGATCTGGAGTGCAAACCGTAGCGCCTGACTTAAAGTGAATTTTCATAACATATTGTTTCATTGCTTTGTTTCCGTTGTTGTCTCAGTGATTGATATACTACGCTTTGCTTTCGGATAATGCAACTCTTTTAGAAAAATACTTTTGCAAGCACTGGAATCCAAACCAGTAAGGAAAATAAACCAGCAATGACCCAGCCTTCTTTACGTACACCACGATTGGCGCGATCATCTGCATCGTTCTGCATAGTGATGAAATCCGCTTGTTTAAAGTTGGTTGGCTTGTTCATATTCATTTTCCTTAGTTGTTTAGGTTGTTGTTACTGTGAAGCTATCTTATCACACTGAATCTTTATTTCAACTACTATTTTAAATCTTTTCAACTTATCCAGACTTCGTATGCTCTGGCGCTACTGCCCTTTCGGGTGGCTCCCTGCCTCGTTGATGTGATAATAGTAAGGGATCTCGTTTTTTAAGTCAATCCCAAAAACGTTTATTTAATGCATTTTTTAACTCTTCTTCTGTAAAGGCTTCGCTATGTGCTGCATCAGCAAAGATCTCCGGCGCTTCCTCTTCTTCCTGCTCTTCCTCGTCTAGCTCTGCTAGTTTGTGGATCTTCTCTTCTGCCTTCTTTAGTTTGTTGTCTAGCACTCGCATAGCTAGATCATAGGTTCCTTTTGTAATCTTTCCGGCTTCAAGATCAGCAAGCATTGCCGCCGCTCTTCCTTCGTACTCTTCCAGAATCTTAAACGCTGGATCTATTGCGTAAAGAGGATTAACGCGGCGCGGCGCTCTCTCTGGTTCGGCGGCTCCTGCAATGTCTGCCGTTCCGTCAGGATTCCAGCCTGGGATCGTTCTCGTTCTTACGTTACCGTTTGAACGTGCTAAGCGGTTGCCTACCTGCTCCCCGCTATACCCTACGGAATGATCTAGCAGTTCCTCAGGAATAACCCGCCAATCATCAGGATCGTGCTTTACCCACGATTGGATCACATACTCACGCCCCATTAAAACATCCTCCGCGATTTCTTAACTTGTTTAATTGCATTATATAGGATCTCTGCATCCTTTGAATAGTATCCGTCCAAGGTGTACCCGTTATCAAACCGGATAAGCAGAACTTTAACAAATGTGGAAACGCAAGTTATATGCATCCTGTTTTGTGCTTCTGTTACACTGTCGGGATTCTTAACCACTGTTGCTAACAGTCTTTGCGCCTTCTCTGTGTTGAACACATATAAAACGCCGCCTGTTTTGAATGGAAACATTTTTGCCCTCTCTTGTTGTTTAGGCTTCGTATTCTACAGATAAAACAATTTAAATCAAGTGTTGTTTTTACTTTTGTTTAGTGTATTATAGCCACACTAAACACGGATAGCCGCAAGGCATACAACTTAACAAGGCGACATATGAAACAGTTTACAATGGTTATTGCTAAAAGTGGTTTTCAGATTAAATCATTAAATGGTCGGGGCCGTCCTGTAAACGTGAAGCCTGGCGATCTGTTCCTAGTTACTTCTCCAGCCCATAACAACAAAGATCAAGTTATGGTAGACCGTAAAGCCAGGGCTATGATCAATTCTGGTTATTGCCTCAGTCGAGCAGACCTAGAAACTTTCTTTGATATTGTGGAATAAAACTATTGATTGCCCGATTCAATTCGGGCATAATGCTTTCACTCCAACAAATGAGGCAAGAAAATGATCACAACATCTGATACAATCGTTACAATGTTCACTTGGGAAACGAGTGCTTTACATTGCGGATCTCGCCAGGTGCCATTGCCTCACGCTATGAAAATGCTAAACGGTGGATTTTATCGGGTTAAGCTGGTGGCGGAAAACGGGGAAGTAATTGCAGATACTTTGAAATATTAATTGACGCCAGGCGCAAGCCTGGTTACAATGTTTGTGAAGTAAGGCAACGCCAACCAACGGCGCTAAACTTGGCTAGCAGGCCCGAAGGGGCTGCAAGGTGGATCGCCGGCAGGCTGTCTAAAATAAGTTTTGTAAAGATTGAAATAAAGCTTGATCCATTCCCTCACTGTGGTATTATATCCACAGAGTAAGACGCTACTTAAGTGAAGAGAGACCCGCCCCTGCGCGTCATTTAGGTAATTACTTACCGTGACTAATCATTTTCCAATAGTAACGCAATGTGACTATCACGCCTGAAATGATAACGTGCGGTATCATTAGGCTGCGAACTATCACCCCCGAAACTATGATCAGGCGCATAATCAACCCCGAAAATGCGATTTTTTAATATAAATTTAGGATTACGAATTCTGTTTTTCAAAAAGTCAAAAAAATCCTACGACCCTGGACCGATTTTTGGAAAATATTTTTTCAAGGTTTTTAAAAATAATTATACTTTGTTGTCTGACTTTAGCCGGAAGCATTTTTAATATAAATTCAGGTTTACAAATATTGATTTCTGAAAACTCGAAAAAATCCTACGACCTTTTATCAATTTTAAGTAAAGTGCTTTCCAAGTTTTTGTAAAACTCTCTCAGACACGTTCTAAGAGGTTTTTATAAATACTTGAATGTTGGGTTAGGTTTACTGAGAAAGCTTCTGAGGATGCAGCGGTAGAATCAGGAGAGGTGTTAGCTCTCCGTTTTCCAGGGATCGGCACGTCACTTCAAAACCCTAATTCTTTTCAAATATCGCGCCTAATATCTATCATTCGATATTGAAGACAACCTTACAATCGTCTGACTCCTCCAGAGAGAAGCTATCTAGCTTCAATGTTCCGGTAGGTTTTGACGCAGATAGGGCCGCAAACAAAAGCTTCAATGAATCGCAGTTGTTACCTGAGTATCCTAGCTCAAAAGGAATACTTCTACCTAAGTTCTGAACCAATAAAGCACTACTGTTCTCTGATATATTAACTGCAAACTTAACTACACCAGCTTGGTACTCTATATTACTAGCAGGGATAGGTACACCATCCACCAGTAAGGTAGTCTGCATATGGTTGTAATGTCTACTCATAATCGCTTATCTCCTCGTATGGAATCACTTTATCAATATTTGAACGTATGTGGGATAGGACTTCTGACTTTCCTATACCAGTAATGCCGTCTGTAATGGCACTACATTCTAAATAGAATAGTGTATGGTTATGTATGCTACCATCAGAACACAGCATTTCTTGAGATACTTCTAAAAATACATCGTCCCGCTCTGCTAAGTAGTATCGCTCTGCCCACATACCACTCACTACATTGTAGTCCCAGCTAATTTTACCGGACTGTAGGGCTTCTTCCAAGGACACTTTAATGTATTTAGTTACTGCTATCTCTACTTCCATCTTTCCTCCAAACAAAAAGAGGGCCGAAGCCCTCTCTATTAGAAAATACGACTGAATCCACCAATTGCCGTGATTGGCTGCTCCAGTACGATACGCAGTGCAGCACCGGAGTTATCTTCGAACACCAACTTACCGCCGTCAGTAATAGCCATAGCCATTGTGTTAGCGCTAAAGGTGATTTCTGAGGTATCGTCCTCGTCTTCGCCTACTTTGATCAGAGGGACTTGGCGCAGAAGTTCTTTCTGATTGCTTTTCTCTTTCAGATAGGCAGTAAGCTGAATGTTGTTATCCAGGAACTTAATCAGGTCAAAGCCGTAGATACCGGAAACGTGGCCCGTCTGAATAACTTCTCCGTTGATGGTCATCTCTGACAGCTTCCATTCACCTTTGCCAGCACCGAAGGTGATACCCATCATATCCAGTGCATCCTTGAAATGCATATCAGGATAGGCGTTAAGCTCTTCCACTAAGCCCTGAATAACATCAAACGACAGTTCAAAGCTTACTTCGTGCAGGCGTTTGAAGCCAGATACGTGCTCTTTGTTGTCCAGACGATGATCCAGATAGTCTTGCATCGTCGCATCACTGATTTTATCGTAGTCAAAGCTGTAGAAAATACGGCTCGGACGGTTTTTGAAGAACTCAGACAGGAATCCGTTGTTCTTTGTCAGCGTAAACATCTTATTACCAGTGCCTGTACCATCCAGAACAGTCAGAAGAGCCTCTTGTTTCTTCTTCTCGTCGTAGAGTTTGTCAAATTCATCGATAATAACCATAGCTTTCTCTTGAATCTTAGACATAAACTCGACAAAACCTGCATCGGTGTAGGCTTCGGAGATCAGAATAGTACTGATACCCAGGGTAGCCAGCTTCTTAGCAATGACTTTTGCCAGCATTGTCTTACCACTACCTTTTGTACCAGACAGGAGTACACCAGTATTGTCACCCTTCTCTGCACGGCGAAGGTAAGTTTTGATTACGTGGTCAGCACGAGTCTCAGTTTCACCGTAAAGTACCGAAGGAGTGTCCATTTCAGGGGCAGCCGCCAAGTGATAACCAATGTTATCGTTATAGGACAGTGCATATGTGCCTACTGGCAGACTATCCATAGGGATGCCCATACGCTTGTTAATAGTAATCAGTTCACCGTAAAGGGTATAAGTAGACATTATTCATTCTCCTCTTTTGGGGCATCAGAAGCCTTATCTTTCACTTGATCTGTAGTTGCCATACTTCCTCCTTAAAAAGACTTGATGATAATACGTTTGCCACAAACAGGGCAGTCGATGTAATGATCCGTGCTAGTGCATTGCGAAATGTCCTTATATGTCACTGTTTTAATATCAGTGAAGACATAAGATAGCACACTACCACACTGACGACAATTACTTTGCATTTCTTTTTGCTCACCCACTACTTTGATAGCCATTAGAGAATGTCTCCTTCTGATTTACGATATTTGTACATACTCACCATCCCCAAAAATGCTGGAACGTAGAGGATAGGCCATAAAACAGCCCCTAGAATAATCATCCAAGGACTATCTACACAGCTTGCCTCAAGACAGTCCACGTAATACACCAGCGTAGCTACCACAAAGCCAACGCTCAACCACCACAGGATAAATAGCATCATACGAAGCCACCATAAAGTGTCGCAAAGCGTTCTGGATGATTCTTAGGAAGCTTTAACGCCTCTTGAACTTCGGGTGTGTCCATTCGTGCTGTAATGCGTTTCTCTAGCTCTGCAAAATCTCCTGGGTAGAAAGTCTCTACCTTCATCGTTTTATCTCCAACAGGGATGTTCTGCAAATCTGGACGACCTTTCAGACGCATTGTACGACTCTTACCCGTTAATGAATTGTGCATTGTGATCTCTTCTGGAAAATCTTCTGGCTTAGCCTTCTCAATACCAATGCAGAAATCAGCCGCACTATAGAGTTCGCCTGGAGAAAGTCTTGACTTTCCTTCTGGAGTTGATGCCATAAGTACAGTTAGTGTATCTCGTTTCTGTCCGTTAATAATAGAATCCCCTTTAAGTTGAGTAAGTAGTGTCTCACGTAATAACTGTTCTTGTCCAGCAAAGTTTTCATTACGGGGAGATAACATAATCTCCTCCGCATTCCACTTAGAATTCGACAAACCCATCTTCATCGTTCATATCCTCCAAAGTGACTTCATCAAGTGTCTTCAACACTACATACCCACTTTTAATACCTGGAACGATCTTATCAAAATATTCCTGGAACAAATCTTCTGCCGCAATCTTGTGTTCAGTGATCACAACAATACGCTTCTCTGCAACATAAGCTTTCCAAACCTTACCACACTTCCAAATGAAGTCTGCACGATCCGCACTCACCATACCTTTCTTACGTACACGTTTAGCGATTGATTCCAACATCTTTAATAACTCCGTTCTCTGTTTCGATAGGACACATACTACAAGACAGCCCGTAGGCTGTCAATCGATAATTTTAGCGTAATGATAGTTTAATACCTTATCTTTATTCGACTGAATCCATTTCAAGCCCATATGAATATCGGTGAAGCAAAAAACTTCGCTTTCTGTCCGTAGTTTAGGTGTAATGGCAGTGACACGACTTGTGCTAACAATCAGTGCTTTCTTCATCAATCCATCCTCGACACAAATTCGCGGTCTACTTTACCTTCCTTCCAGCGGGTAGACGTTGTGGAGTTAGGGCATACGAGGGCGTGGATGCCAACACCATCTGTGCTGGTCAGATAGTACATATGGCACTGAGAAAGCTCGTCTGGCAGCTTAAAAGTCTCAGTTGTGTTTGTTGACTCGGCTTTACAACCAACCAAGGCTAATGCAATGGCTGCCACAGCTAAAATCTTTTTCATATTCACTCCTTATTTGTTTTGAATTTTGTCGGTAAGCATTTCTGCAAATTTACGGCTCAAGTCTTGAATGAGATATTCACGAGGGAAGTGATCCCATACGCGAGTTGTCAGATTCATTGCCATTGCAGCCTCACCTGCGATGTAAACACGGACACACATTGCTTCTCGAAGCGAATCTAGCTCTACGCTGGTGTCCATAACGTCCAAGCTATGTAGCTTATATGCCACTTCTAACGGACTTGCCTCTTTACCATAAGGATAACCAAACTTTGGAACCTCTGGTATACGAATATAATCCTGCCCTGGCTGAATATGGTATTCACTGTCATTCCCGATAAAGTTCTTACCTAATACTTCATCCATAACATTAGCCATCTCAACAAGGTCTGACATTCTACGTTGTAGCTCGGTGTTATGTAACGCCGATTGAGTGTTTCGACGCTCCAGCGACGCTATCTGCTCACGCGCTTTGCGCTTCTGATTTCGACCGTAACGTTTAGACATTACCTTTCCTCCGATAGTAAGCCACATAAGACTGACTGTAACTCCAGCCATCTTTATTAGCAGTAATGCTGTCACCATTTAAAGTAACTTGATAATCTTTTTTCAGCTTTCCTGCTAGGGTGAGTTGATTTAACTTAGCGGCACCTGACAGAATAAGGGTAATACCTGTCTCCCTAGCTAAAATCTCCTCAATAGTACACTCAGACTCTTCTATTGCTAAGAGAATGTCTTTGTGAATTGTTTGGTTGTTTGTGACTAAGGTAAAGATATGCATCATACTACCTCGACTGGCAACCACATCTCGTAGCCCTCGATGAACACCTTACCTTCTGGACTGATAGAATCTTTATCTACCTGGAAGGTTTCGTGACCATAAGCGATAAGCGCCTTAAGAGAACGAATGTCGTACACAGCTTCCATAGTGGAAAGCTCAAAAAGATCCTCTTCATCGGTGAGGTTTGCCAGGATTGCATTCTTATTCAGCCTTACGTTTAACATTTTCGGTTCTCCTATAAAAGTCTTTCTAACGGATTTTTTGTGATGCACTTGGGCCAAGCTGATAGCGCTTTCTAGGCTATCTGCAAGATACATCGTTTCCGATGGATCTTTGTTCTCGTAGTGGACTCGCCACTTCCCTTCTTCCTCGAAGATAATGACTAACACCCAATCCCCTATCTCGGCGCAGTAAATCAGCCCTTCGTACACTCCAGTTTGGGTATCATCCTTAAACTGAGGCGTTTCTGTTTTTTGTGTCATCACTCCACCTCTACACCTAAAGCGGAGAGTGCTGAAAGATTACCTGCTTCAACCTCTTCTGTCAACACTTTTACACGATGTGCTAAGGCAGCACTTAATACTTTTTTGCTAGGCTTTGGTGCGCTATTAACAAGATCTGCCATTTCTCTTGCCTGTTTAGCCTTGAGTTCACGAATAGCCTGGTTGATATCCAATTCGTCCATAGCCTCTTTACAGATACACATATGACCTGTAACAGTAGCGTCAGAATCAGGATTGAAACTACCCTTAAAGTATGGCTGGAGAGGCAATCCCTGATGCCCACAGTAGGCACAAACACGACCGTAGCGGGACGTATGCACCATCTTAGTAGGCTTGCCACCAGAAGTGCTGTCGTAACGGTAGCCGTACATACTGCCGTTATCTCCACGGTCACTACCAACAAAAGAGTTAACGTAATGCTTCTCAGCGCGTGGATCACAGTAGTCAGGGATAGCCATTTTATTTCTCCTATGAGTAGTATACTTTACAGTTGCAACTTGGACACTTCGGTTCTTTAACATCCAGCTTATCTGGTGCAGCCCTTGGTGCCGTAAGAAGATTGTAGCACCTCAGACAACGAACACACAAGACATTTTTATCTGGCACTGTCATCTCGGAAATCGGACGACCTAAGTAATCTGTTCGCGTTAGTTCTCCCATACATCGTGGCAGGTTCCAACACTACCATCGCCGTTTTTGCTACAAGTGACAAACTGCTTGTTGATGTAGGAGGCTTCGGTGTTAACCCTCAGCACATAAGATCCGCAGTCAAAGAAGACTTTGGTGTTGTCATTATTTCGATAAAGCTCTAAACACTGAGGAATGTTTGCATTTAATGCTGATCGTGTAGCTGGTGTCTCCGCTTGGACAGCAGTTGTAATTGCCATAAGTGCTACGCCAATGCTCAGTACAGTCTTTTTCATTTTCAGTTCCTTATCGTAAGATTTTAAGTGCTTCTGGACAGTGAGAGGAGTATAGCATCTTCTGGAGATTACTTACAAGCCTCATTTTTCTTTTTGGTGCGAAGAGAAGGTTATCTCTTTGTCGAACATATGTCAAGCTTGCTGATGGCATAAATGTTCTTACAATCACCTGGAAAACACCATTGTCTACCATCTTACACTCAATTGCAACTGCAAAACACTCAACAAGATTTCCTCGGTACAGTCGATAGAGGATCAGTCCACCGTCTTCGGCAAAGAATGCTTTATGCATAATCCTTCCCAAGTGAAGATCCACCATCTCCTGCAACATCACCATAATCTTATCAATATCCACATCTATGCGCAAGGATCTATCGAAGATTCGATCTGCTACGTGATTCGTGATCACCAGATCCATTTTCAACCCAAACTCTTGCAGATGTTCATTAGCTTTCTCTGCAATGACGGATTTTCTATCTCGGATAATTCTTCTTGCTTCATAGAGTTTCATTTTAGGCTCCTGTTATGGCTTTGTTTGACTATCCAGTACAGCTTTTAGGCGCAGATATGCCTGATGATACTTTTTCATACGCTCAAAGTCTTTCTCTTCCAAACCTTTCAGGCGGCGAACGTCTGTATTATGACGCAAGTCTGCTAGTTTGACACGAACTGCATCGATATTTGTTAGCATCCTGTCAATGTACTGGTCATAGCTGATACCTTCCTCATTTGACATTAGTCGAACTCCTTCTATTACACGATCAGAGAAACCCTTGTCTTTCAGATCTTGTAATGAAACAGGGCAATCGTCGATCAGATCGTGCATTACTGCAATTGTCATTAGCTCCATATCTTCTGTCTTAAGATAGTGCATCACCTTTAAAGGGTGTAGAATGTAAGGCTTACCGCCTTTATCTACTTGCTGTATATGGCCTTGTGCTGCTAGCTGGATAGCTAGAGCTAATTGTTGATTTGGTGATAGTTTGGTCATCTCTTTATCCTTGTTGTAGTAGGTGGCTTCTTCGATATAAACAGTATAGTCTCTACCGTTGTGTTCTACAACCCAAAACCCATCTTGTTCGTAATCCGAAAGGATCTTTACGATATCCCCCTTCTTCGGGCCTGATGTACCATAACACCAATCTGACCTCATTTTTACGTGAGTGTATGTCATAATTACTCCTTATTCATAGCCAAGCCAACTCGGAGAAGATGCGAAGCCAGATCAAGGACGGCATCACGATCACTAAATTCCAGCAAAGCTTCGCCGTGCTTGTCCTTAGCAGTGATCCAGATAAGATCAGTATCACCCTCATTGCCTGTCTCAATAGTCAAGCTGTCACCATATGCATCGGAGAATCTTTCATCCCCTGAAACAGCAGGCAGAGGTTCATCTTCAACTTGAATGATCTCAAGGTTGAGTCGCATTATGCCAATAAATTTAGGGCCATAGCTTGTCTCCTCAAAGAATACATCTAAAGTGGATCGAGGATTGGAAATAACCGTATCAGATATTGTCTTTCCTACTAGCCCGATATAATCAGTGTTCTCAAAGTTGCCTGTGTTGTTTCCAACATAACGTACAAGAGTGCCTTTAGGGATGTGTTCGTGTTGCATAATGTCTCCTTATTTAACAAGCAGAGCCTTTGGCCCTGTCTTACGTGCGCCAACTTTATCAACGAAGATATTGAACACTGCCTCAGAGGGTGCAGACAGCATATAATACTGAATACTCCCTGGATAAGCCATCTTCTGCTTGATACGAATGTCTAACTGTTTAATCTCCGTCTCTCCCCGAACTGCTCCTGCCTTGTTGGAAAAAGACACAGAGAAATCAAAGCTCATTTAGTCCTCCTATTAAAAATTACTGTAGTACTCTTGGATAATCTGTTCCAAAGTATGATTCTGGTCTACTTCTACCCAGACACCATTGAAGTCAAAAAGGATCTTATCTGCTTTTGTTGTGTAAAGCAAGTCCTTTGCTTCTTTTACAGCAGTCAAGAGATCTACTCCCTTGTCTACCTCCACTTGAATTACACCAGTAAAAGCCCTTCTCATCGTTTACTCCCAGATTTTCCAAAGGATAAGGCATTCCAACCACAATCAAACTCTTGCAAATTTGGGAAGTAACCAAGACGACCCATACGTACAGCCAGAGGACTGAAACCTACTCCAATAGATCTCTTAATTTTCTTATGCGTGTTTTCAGACAACTTGTTACCCTTACTTAACGAGGAAATCTTTCGACAAAGCAGGATATTACCTTCGCAGGGTACGTTCTTGATTCGTTGTGTGTTGCCTTTCATAAAGATACCTCCAATAGTTTAAGAATATCAAGCACTTTAGTGCTACATTCAATGGTGTTGTCGGTCTCAACATTGCCTGTGATATCCATTAATAGAGAATCACAGTAGGATGCATAATTCTGAGCTAATGTCATAGCAAGGTCACGTTGCTTTTGCAGCGTCTGTCCTCGCTTCACTTGAGCATTGTATGCCGCTGTCATTTGATCCAACTGCTCTTGCAGAGGGTTTGCAGCTACCAAGGCAGGTTCATCTTCAATGTACATAAGACTTCTCCTCTGTTCTAGAGTTAGATTAGGGAATAAGGTGATACCAATCTCTTTTAGAACCTTTATCCGCTCCAATGGCGTCATAGAAGCACCTTTTTAGTTTCATCAGACGCATCATCCCATAAAGAGATAACCTTGTCCAAAGCATCTACGATCTCTTTTGTTAGATTGAATTCTTTGTATGACTTCCACCAGCTTTTAACTTCACCGACACAGTGTAACACCTTGATCGGTTGATCGAGCATCACGTTATTGTCAAGATCCTCCTCAAAGGATGCAATCCAATATTCATTCTCAAGGTTTACACGGATAATTACACCGTTTCCTTCGGAGGTCTGGGTGATGTTCTTGGTGCAAGTCATTACGGTCATTCTTAATCCTTAAAGTTGATAACTGGACAAACTCTTTGCTTCTTAGCTTGAATGTAAGATACCAAAACACTTGGCTCTTTGTCAACGCTGTAGTTAGAAATCTTTCCTCGGGTGAAGTTGTAGAATGCAACAGCAAACCAGCCTACTGCAAAGAATACGATAGTAATACCTATGCCTACGCTCCAGCACTTCACAGCTACAATCCAATCCCACAAAGCACCATCTGGTGTATGGGTGGCAATACCACCTATCATAAGAGGAAGAAGGCCCACAATACAGACAGCACAGAGCAATAGGATTGCAGGGCCGATGATGTAAAGGAACAGACTACAGAATACCACCTGCCAAAAGTAGAGACACAAACTACGTGCTGGCTGACGGTTCATATTTTTAATTGTACGGTAATGCCAAGAGTTTTTAGAGATATTCATTTTGGTTCCTCCAAGTCTTTGATGTTAATAAATAATTCGTTCAGGGGTACTGTTGCCTCATTTCCAGAAGGATAACTTCCTCGGCAGATCTTAAGTTTTCCCTTGTCATCGCTGTGGAAATTAATCGTGTCGGGCCAGCGGTGATGTTCCAGTTTTTCAAATGGAAGCCATTCGGTAGGCTTTTCATTTCCGTTGATCCAAGTAAAGCCCTGATCCTCTAGCAGTTCAAGTGCAAACACCATATCTTCTTTAGAGTGACAAGTAATCTTTTGTCCTGCTTTCAGTGTGATCATTATTCCTCCACACAATCGGTTAAACGGAAGTACACTCCACGGTTTTGATCTTCAATATAATAGCGCATATCGAACTTAGGGCGCATTTTCATTACGATCCCGTTTTGTTCTATAGAGAACACATCAGTGCTTCGATCCCAACGGTTCATTGGAGGCGTCTCTAGCACCTTGCCGTCAACGTCAACAGCAAAAGAGTTACCGTAGTCTGTCACCGTTGCTCCCTTCTCAGAGAAGGTTGTAGGAGTGTTTCCTGACACCTTAATGTCACACTTCCAGTAAGTTGTAGCAGCAGAGGCCTGGGCTGCAAGCAAAACACCTAACGCCAGTACTACACCTTTAATCATTTTCATTCTTTACCTCCTCGTTGTGGATTTTATTCGCTCGTTTCATCGCGCTCTTCAATGTAGAGAAGCTTACCTTCTTACCCTTATTGCTGTCAAGAAGAATCAAGCCGTCTTTTACACAAATTATTTTGTAGAGAGAGTCAAAGGGTAAACCCACAACATCTCCACCTGTATCTGTGTAGTGAGTGATTCCACGCTGGTCAAAGTAGTCACGGCAATCTTGATGAAAGCTACTCGTGATCTTGGCATTGGTAGTAGCACGGTAGTAGAAGGGAGTCCAATCTACAAAAGATCCGCACGGACAGCCGTGAACCCCGCAGGTTTGCTTCTTAAACGAAGCTTTGTGACCACAACAAGAAAATTCTATAGTGATAGTTGGTTGCATACATCCTCCTCAGTTATTGAGACTGAATATTAGCAGTATCTTGGGTTGACTGCAAGCCCTAAGTTGGTGTAGAATGAGACCTCAATCAATAAGGAGAAACACAATGAAGTTAACTTGCACCAAAGTAGTAAACGTCCCTTTCACAGAAGGCAAGAAGTATGCAGCTAAAGTAGAAGGTAAAGAGATCACCATTATTGGTGATGATGGTTACGAGTGGCTTGTAGAGCCTTATCTCGGGAACTATGCGATCCTGGTGGGAGGTATGAACTTCCAAAACATCCGTGTCGTGGCTAAATTCAAGGAAGATGTTGCTCCACAAAAACACTTAGTAATTAAATCATAATACGCATTGACAAGTTGAAAAATATATGCTAAGCTAAACACTAAGTTGCGAGCGATAGCGAGTAGGGATTATCTCTATTCGTTATCCTCATTCTATATGTTACATAAGGAGTAGATCCCGAAGGGAGATACGACGATATGTAACATCTCTTCTATACCTCTTATCTCTATTTCATATCTCTTCTACATTCCCTATTGACACTCTGATCTACTTGTTATACTCTCCTATCTCACCCACTAATAACTAAGGAGTAATAATGTTCTTTGAATTTATGCAGTACGCCTTTGTATGGCACTCTTCACAGTTTTATGCTATGTTAGCTGTAGGCGTTATCTCAGGATTAATCTTCGCTCGTAAGCGTAAGAAGAAATCAGGAATGATCTTGTTAAACATTATCCTCTGGGTTATGCTTATCTACCCTCTGATGTGCAGCACTAACTATATGCGTTACCACGCTGGAGTACAGGCTTGTAATACTCACCAAGAGTATGTTATGATCCGTGGTATCTGCTATGCACCTACAGACGGTTATGTACCGTATTACACTCAGCAGATCAACAAAGAAGTTGGTGATGCTGTTAAAGACACCTCTAAGAAATAAGGAGACAATATGAAAGCTACTGTGATTCTAGATCGTATGCACTTAGGTAACGAAGGCAAAGAGGTTGAGGTTGTTGCTGAAATACCTGCTTATGCTCAGATCTACTTCCTTGAGCCTGGTGGTAATGTCAAAGTTACACGTACAGTACGCTCGGTCTATTTGGTTAAGGGCATTGATCGTATGCAGCGATCTAACAAAGAAGGTACATTCACAGTACCTGTTACTTTCCGGTATGAGGATCACTTTGGTAGCGATCTTATGTCGGCTGATGAAATCGAAATTAAGGAGTAAGATATGGTAGAAATTCCAGAAGTAGGATCAATTTGGGATGCAAAATCCGAAGAAGATAGTGTTACTGTCCTTTCAACAGGGTTTGGTACTGTAAGTTACAAGTGGAACGGAGAAGACGGGGGTCGTCAGTTTAACTTCTCAATGAGCTACGCTAACTTCCTATCTGATTTTACTCTTCGCAAAGAAGAGAAGTTGGAAGAAGTCACCGAAGCGATGTATCGGTACGAGAATTCCCCTGTCTCTGAAACCAGACTGTTCGCTATCGACTCGAAAGAGTATGAGCAAGTGTTGGTACTCACTGAACATAAGGAAGGCGGTAAGTCAAAGAGCGCACATCTGCTTAAACTTGATGTAGAGGATGCTTTAGATCTTGCTGCGGATCTTACTCGTATGGCGATGCAAGTAAAACGCAGGAACGCAGTATGAGTGTTCATTGGAAAGTTGGGGATACCCTGATCTGTGTGGATAATGAGAATGCAGAGCATAACCTTAATCTGGGTAGCGAGTATCCAATCTCTAGCTTTTGGGCCAGGGGTGAACCTCGGGTATTAGTTAGGGGTAAAGAGTTGGGATATATGGCTAGCCGCTTTAAGCTAAAAACTCCAGCTAAGGATACAGTCCAATACCGCGATGAAACCTCGGATAGTGAGGATGTTACGATGGAACTCCTACTGAGTAAGGATCTGGATGGTATCCTCCTGCGATTTATTGGGCGGCGTGACGGCGATGTTATTGGGTCATCCTCGTTCAACTTGGACAGGGATACTGCTATTGACCTTGCAAAAGAACTTTTAGCTTTTTCCCAAAAGATTTAATTGACGTAGCACAAGGATGTGCTAAGATGTGTGTATTGAAACCGAGGAGATAGATATGAGCCAGAGAAGCAGCGAACGTCCTAAGTATGTGCCTAGTGTTACCCCACGTTATACAGACGAGCAGATCAGTATGTACAAGATCTACGAGGTTGTGTTGTGCCGTGGCATTCAGGCTACCATTCGTGATATATACGTTCGGATCTTCCGTTACGTTGACGAAGATGGCGAAGAGCAGTTTGGTAAGTATCTGTCGTTCCGTATGCACGAGAAAGAGTGGCAAGCTGTTGATGTTACTTTCGAAGAGATCGAAAAACTGAAAGGAGATCTTAACTTTGAATCAAGTCCAAAGTACAAGAAGCCCAAAGCATAAAGTGGGCGATTGGGTAAGAGATTCTTACTCAGGCAAAACAGGCCGGATCAGTGCTATGCACCTTTCGGATACCGATGTAGACAACTTACCTAATCCTACTTGGTACTACAGTATTGATAGGATTGGTTGGTTATATTCCCCAGAAGATGATTTGGAGGCATTATGAATAAAGTAGAATCAGTAAGCCATAAAGATATTGGTCGTATCATCCGTGTGATGAACTATCGGGAAGGTGCAGATCCTATCCCTGGAACAGAGGACTTACTTCTTGTAGTAGGTGTTGACGATCTAGGACGGCTACAGTTTAAGCACGTCGAAGGGGTTTACCGTGGCTGTACTGTAGACAAGCTGGCAATCAACGAGGATTCTACTCACATTGTGTGGGAAGGTGGACTCCTGACATATGCAGCAATCCTGCAACAGCGCTTTGCTGATGCCGCTGCCTTTGCTCAGTCTGAGATCAGTATGGAGTTTGTCGATAAGACAGACACTGAGTGGGCCTTGCAGGGTTACGGTGAACTTTTCTATATGGAGGATGGTGAGATTTACTCGTATGATCGTGCCGGATTAGTCGAGTCGGATGAAAATTATCACAAATATTATGTTGACAACGGCTGTGGTGACGAGTACTATGTTGTTTTCGCACTGAAACATAAAAAAGACTCACTTGATGACGAATATTATTAAGCCTGTATCCTGCCGTCAGGCAGGGTATGACCTGAATAAGAAGCCTCTGTGGGTAGTGATCTTATCTGATGGTACGGATCTTTCTTGGGTGGAGGGTGATAAGTTTGTTATGAAAGCCCACTCGGAAGAAGTACACGGTAAGATGAAACATTATCGACAGAAAACCTCTTGCTCAAAGTATCTTACTCTGGTAAAGTATGCTGTGAACAAGAACAAACAACCTAAATGTTAAGGAGAAATATATGATGAACGATAGCCTGTCTGCAATTTTAGCTTCTGCACTGTCCACAAACCTGATCAAGTTCAGCGAAACGGGTGGTAAATCCTCTCTGTACAACGTTACAGTGGGTAAAGAGTATAAGGTGCTACGTTTCCTTACCCCAGGGGATCGAACCATCAACAGCGACCCTGTGGACTCCTACGGTGTAGAGTTTTACAATGACGTGGATAAAGTGGTATGTGTCGATCTTCTGGACGGTAAAGCTAAGTGGGTGATCCATAACGTCGAAAGCGGTGACACTATCACATCAGAAGATGGTGAGAAACAGGTAGCAAGCGAAGATGCTGTTTCAGCTATGCTGGATATTGTAGGAGAGATTGTCCGTGCCTCGGGTGATGTTGAGATTCAGCAGATGCACGATGAAACTGTTCTGGCAGTGAAAGGTATGAATATGGAAGAGGCTCAGGCTTACTTTATGGGTAAGCTGGCTGAAATTCTTTCTGAGCAAGAAGCGTCTATTTCCCCTGGTGATAAAGTACGTGTAACTAGATCCGATGGATTAGGATATATGTTCTACAATGTAGGTGAAGTATATACGGTGGCACGAGTAGATGCAGAAGGTAATTTCACTCTTAAAGACACTATGACCGATCTCTACGATCAACCGATCCCTATGGAAGGTCTTCTCTGGTCTTTTGAAAAGGTGTGACGATGGAAGTATTGAATTACTACAAATGTGGTAAGACGATACCAGATGGCGCGGTGTATATTGGAAGAGGACAGCCCCAATCGGGGCTTCCTCATTCTAAGTTTGCCAATCCTTTTAAAATCACTACGTCAGACACAAGAGAAATAGTGGTTGAGAAGTATAAAAAGTGGTTGTGGGAACAAATCAAGTCTGGTAGGATTACTCTTGAAGACTTACTTGAGTTGGAAAATAAAAATCTCGTCTGCTTTTGTTCCCCTGCTTCTTGTCACGGAGATGTGCTTGTGGCAGCAGTGAAATGGGCTAGACAAAAATATAATAGTGTCCACGGACACTGGAACTGGTAAAGGAGAAACTATGAGCGTAGATATTTTTGATTGTTTGATCGGACAGACACTGACAAAAGCATTCACTTCCAATGACGACGAGAATGAAGCTTTGCTTCTTGTTCGTGAAGAAGGCGGTACAGTGCGGTTTATGCATCATCAGGATTGCTGTGAGTCTGTTTACATCGAAGACATTGAAGGCGATCTGGATGACTTAGTGGGATCTCCGATCCTGCAAGCAGAAGAAGTTACAGAAGACAACGAAGAGGCTGAATGTGGTATGTGGACTTTCTATAAGTTTGCAACCGCGAAAGGTCGTGTCACTGTTCGATTCTACGGATCAAGCAATGGCTATTACGGTGTTGGCGTATCTATGAGTATCCTCTAATGACTACTCAAGAGAAGAAGCTGGCAAAGGCTTACATCAAAGTTAGGATGAAAGCAAAGGCAGCAAACGATAACGAGGGTGGCGATCATCAACGCGCCGCTACTCGTCGGTGGTGTTAATTTAGAATAAGGAGTAAGTATGAAATATTTATCCGAATCAGTGATCTCTAAGATGGACATTAAACGCTTAGGCGCACTACGCCGATCTATTCTGGCCCACATTAATCGTTGTGAGCGGGATGGCTACTGGTGCTGTGACCGAAAGTGCGAATATGTGAAGGACGAAAACCATACTTACCCAGGAAAAGATACAGACTATGCTTATCGTGACTTGGTGAATAAGTATTATGACCGCCAAAGTGATGCTCTTGTCGCTCTTGTTAAAATGTCTCAAGAAGACTTTAAGCAGGGGCGAAGTATGCCAGCAAGAGAGGCACTTGCCCGAATGAGGGCAGCACGAACCTAAGCATTGTCCTAATGATCAATCATTGATTGACTAAAACCTGCTATTGGGGTATAATGAAGGAATACCCCTTTAGTGGGATCTTACCTTTTATAAGGAATATCTTAATGGTAATTTTCGGACAACCTTATGGTGGTAGCAATAATGGAAGCACAACGCCTCCAGACGTAAGCGATCAAATCGCTGCTTATATTGCTGCACATCCTTTCTATCGCACATTCAAGTCTTGGGCAGAGCTTAAAGCAGCCAAACCAACGGCAACAGGTGAGCGAGTATTTCTTTCCTCTTATAACGCAGTGACTGACGGAAGTTTCCACGGAAGCGGTTGGTTTACTGGTAGCCTTGCAGGTAAAATTGCAGATGATGGCGGTGTACACGCTGCTGATAGCGGTAAGACTTATTTCTGGCTGCGTGAGAAAGAATACGACAAGTTAGACGTTACAGACTTTGGTGCTATGCCTGGTGCTACAGTTGATGCTCAACCCGCTATCCAGCGAATGAATGCCTTCTCTAATACATACCTGTCTACCCTCGGAATCCGTTTCCCTGCTGGTAGTTTCCTTGTATCTGGTTGGGATTACTCTGCAACATACGTATCTAAATTCAAACTGGCTGGCCCAGATGTTGAGCTAGGATATATGGCAGTGACCACACTAGTACTTGACGGTAGCGCAGACTATGCATTTAAAGTGCAAGCACGTTATACCGAGATCACAGGCATCCTAGTTTATGGGCAATATGATAAGAAAGTCAATACAATGGGCTTCTTTAGAAATATTTGTTCTGCTGGTCAGTACGCTCGTATCAAATGTGTTCGCTTCTCATATATGGGAGGTAAGAGCCTAAGCCTGATCGATACCTTGGACACCAAGATTGATCAATTCTACAGTAGTTATACGTATGATAGCGTCCTAGATGTTACTTACGACAACGCAACTGTGGGGAACTGGGATCACTCAACAGCACTAGAGCTAAGTAACTTCAACCTGCAACACGGTTTTGGTAACGCAAGTATCTATGCACCAAGAGCGACACAGTGTTTCATCTACAATGGATGGATCGAGCATACAGTACACGCTGGTGATTTGTCTAATGGACAATGGCTGATTGATGGACTCGACCTTGAGAATATTGATACTCCGTTTGATCTGACCTATTGCCGTGCATCTCTGCGTGGTATCAACCTGATTAACGCAAGCTTCAACAGAAGCAATGCAGCAATCAGTATGTGGTCTTCTGGTTATGATCAAGGAAACCGCCAAGACGAGGCATTCGGTAGCGTTATCAACGGTACAATGAAAGCTAAGTGGTACACTGGTGCTCTCCGTGGTACAAACAATGCCAACGCTAGTATGTGGCTAAACTTAGGTAGCTTCTATACCCCTAATAACGGCGGTATTTGGGAGATTGAGATCATTTCTCGCCTAAGCTATAACTCGGTGGGTAGCGGAAACTATCCTGTAACAGCCGACAGATCACCTGGTAAGACTATTATCAACATCCAACGTGGTGCTGGTAACGTCCCTATTGTGACAATGTATCACTTCGGTGCTACTGGTGTTACTGCGGCTCAGTATGCAAACCAGCAATACAATGAAACATTACCTTCACTGTGGGTTCAGTTTGGCCCTTACACTGGTGAATACGTCATTAACGTTAAGAGTACGTCTCCTACACGTTTCGATCAAGGTCAATGCGCATTGTTTACTGTTAGTGGTGCTACTCAGACTGCTTCTCCTGGCTTAAACGCTGTGACTCCTCGTATGTCTCTACATAACGGTAGCGCAGGTGTTGGTGCTCAGGGTAACTTACTTGCAGTTAGCACTGCAACAGGTACACCAACAACTCCAGGCACTGCTTCAACGCATATGCAGGTGGTTGTCAACGGAACTGTTTACTTCGTTCCATTGTTCCTGTAATATTCAAATCCCCTTCTCTTCGGAGTTGGGGATTTTTTATTGCCTATAGGAGGAAATGATGATAGATTTAATTGACACATACGGCGAAGGAAACTCAATCAAGGCATACATCCAGCCTAGTGAGGTGGAGTTAATAGCCGAGTGGGCGGGAGATATTTATGGAGAAGGGATGTTGACATTAAACCGAGACCAAGCTATCCTACTTGCAGAATCAATAATCGACAATATGTGAGGAAAAATGAAGACAATCGTTAAAATGTTATTCGGTAGTAAGCTTTATGGTACAGACACACCTGAATCAGACACCGATTATAAAGAAATCTTTGTCCCTAGTGCTGAAAGTATCCTGCTCGGCACAATGAAAAATCATATGAGCTACAACACAGGTAGTGACGAAGTGAAAAATAGCGCAGAGGATATCGACTACGAGCTATTCAGCCTGCGTTACTTCATCAACTTGGGTATTGAGGGTGAAACATTGGCACTAGATATGATTCACGCGCCTATGGACAAGGTAGTTAAGTCTGATCTCCCTGCTGTATGGGCCGAACTACAGGCAAACCGCTCTCAGTTCTACTCTACGGATATGAAATCCTATCTGGGTTATGTTCGTAAGCAGGCTGGAAAGTATGGTGTTAAAGGTAGTCGTATGGCTTGTCTGCGTCAGGTGATGGAGGCATTAGAAGCGGCTCCGGCACAATCTCCAGATCCTAAGTATAATGGTGAACGTATGCGTAAAACCCGAGTTGGTGATATCGCACACACTTTACCCCTGAATGAATTCTGCGAGTGGATCACAGATGAAAACCAGCGTTCAGGCTTCCAGGACTTTTACGTAGTGTTGGCACGTAAGTTCCAAACCAGCGTTTCTGTGGAGGAGATGCAGAAGTCTTTGCAGAAAACGTGGGAAGAGTATGGTCATCGTGCTCGACAAGCTGAACTGAATGAAGGCATCGACTTTAAAGCACTCAGTCACGCGCTGCGGGGCGGCTTACAACTGAAAGAGATTTACTCTACAGGTGATCTGGTGTATCCTTTGAAGGATCGAGAATACCTGATGCAGGTGAAAGCAGGTAGTGTCCCGTTCAAAGAGATCCAAGAACAACTCGAAGATGTGGTCGAAGAAGTTGAAAAACTATCTTCTCAGGCAAAAAAGAATGGTATGCGAGAAAAAGCAGATCCTACTTTCTGGGATAATTTCATCCGTGATGTTTACTTGGAAGAAATCTTGAGTGTGTACGGCCCGAAATAAGGCTTGCATTGAAATAACAAACTATGATAACATCAGTTTTCTGGTGTTATCTTTTTAGAGCAAACGGAGGAACGATGGAATTCACACCAACAGCACAACAGGCGGCTTGCCTGGAGTCATTTAAGTTAAACCGCTTCACAACTATCCAAGCACGAGCAGGTACAGGCAAAACCTCTACTCTGAAACTGCTGGCTAGCACCACATCCGATAGTATTCTGTACCTGGCTTTTAACAAGACAATGGCAGAAGAAGCGAAGAAGAAAATGCCTTATAACGTGCAGTGTCGTACTCTTCACTCTGTTTGTTATCAAGAGCTTCCTGTGGAGATGCGTCATAAGCTGACACGTCCAGAAGGTAAGTATGTGAACGTTGCTGGTACTGGTAGCGAGATCGCTAAGCGTTTCAAAATAAAGCCTTGGGCAGATAAACGTGGTAAGGTGATGATCACTGAGGCTATGTTGGGCCTGCTGGTTAAGCAGACGTTGGGTAAGTATGAGTTCTCTGATGCAGAACACATTACCCGAGATCACTTCCCTGGCGCATACGTTGAAGATTTTAAGAAGAAAGGAGTGAATATTCCTCAATTGGTGACAGACGTTATTCGTTATGCTAAGCAGTTATGGCGGGAACGTACTGATTCTACTTCTAATGTGATGATGACCCACGATACCTACGTTAAGTTGTATCAGCTTTCTGGTCGGGATCTTGGATACGACATTATCTTTGGAGACGAGTTCCAAGACGTTAACGCAGCATTCCTTTCCATCCTTAAAAATGCGAAGAGTGCAAAGCGTATCGTTGTCGTAGGAGACGAGTTCCAGAGTATCTATCAGTTCCGAGGTAGCACGAATATGATGACTGAAACATCCACTATGGGTGCAGAACTACATCTGTCGGCATCATTCCGCTTTGGCCCTCGTGTAGGTAAACTCGCAGAAGACGTATTAAAGACTACTGCTACTGGTAATGTAGAGGTGGAAGGTAAGGGCTTTAATACCGAAGTGGGTAGTGGGTATAGCTCTTTTGTGGATACCAGTAAGCCCTATACAATGATTTTCCGTAAGAATATGTCTATGCTACTGGCAGCAATGGACAAAATCGCTGACGGAGTAGAGGTTAATATGCACGTAGATACCAGAGACTTCGTTTCTATGGTGGATAGTGTGAATGCGCTTCGTCGTGGCGAGATTAATAAGGTGAAACACGAAAGTATTCTGCCTTATACAAGCTGGGAAGACTTTGTTGAGGGTGCAGAATCAGATCCTGATGCAAAACGCCTGCTTAATATCATCGTTTCTGGTAAGGCAGGAATGATTGCACAGACATTGCGTAACTATCGTCCGTCTAAAAACGCTCACGTTACCTTTGTTACTGGTCATAAGTGTAAAGGATTGGAGTTTGATCAGGTGATCTTGGCTAATGACTTCCCTTCCAACTACAATAAAGAAGGTCAGTGGGTAGGATTAGAAGATGCAGAGCGTAATTTACTGTATGTTGCTGTGACACGAGCCATTAAAGTGTTACAGTGGAACGATACAGTGCAAGAAATCCTGGATATGCAGCGCGAAAGCGCTGATTCCAAGATAGATACTGAGTTTAACTCTCTAGTTAAGTCTCAAATCAAATCATTAATGTCCGATGTGGAGGTTTAAATGTACGTTAGTACTGGTAATACAGAGATGCGGGAGATTTATTTACCCGCTGTAGCGTTTCAACTACTGGTTAAAGCCGCTAGCGAAGGTATCCAGTGGACTGCCTGCCAGAATGAAGACCCTCTTCCGGCTCGTTTGCAGGGTAAACGTGTGTTTACTCTCTTTGGGGTACGGTATGTGGAAGAAGTAGTAGCCCCTACCCTCTTTGACAAGTATACGGGTAAGCCTAATATGGTATATCCTGTAGGAGCACGATAATGGATAAGAGTGTATTGATTGCTTGGGCAGAGAAAGAGCTTCACGATCCCCATACCCAAGAGGCTATTCAGAAAGCCGTTAAATGGTTGTCTGAAAAAGGCTTCACTTGGGCAGAACACGAGGTTGAAAAAATCCTCGCCTCTCTAAAAAAGAAAGATTGATATTACTCAGGGAGTGTCGTAAGATGCTCCCACACTTAACGAGGAGGGATTATGGACTATATCGGAAAATGCTACACAGTACTGAACGACGATGAAGAGACAATGAATCAGTGGCCCGAGATTAAATCTGGTTTCTCGTTTCAAGTGCTAAGAGCAGAAAATCGTGATGACTGTTATTTCGGCGCAACACGAATCCGTTGTTTGGATACTGATCGGGTTTTCGATGTAGATTTCCCTCTCCACGACGGAAGTGAGTCTTGGTTCTGGTGCGTGGTTGCACTTTCGGATTTGGGAGAGGTTGCTCTTAAGCCCCTTAAAGAGCGCCCATTGAAGCAGGAGCCTCTTGGCAGAGTACATATGAGTCACTTCCAGGGTAAAGAGGTGGACATTGCCTACGCTCTCTCTGCACTAGCCTCTCAAGAAGGCTGTGACGGTGAAGAGTATGATCTGATGGAAAAGGCATCACGCTATATCCGTTATCTGGAAACACAACTTAACGCTTGACTTTAGAAGCCAAAGCAACTAACCTAACAACACTTAAAACAAAGAGGAACCATTATGAAATCTATCCTGTCTATCCTGAAAGCTGATCGTATCTGTGCTCGTGCTGATAAAGATCACGATAAGTTTGCAACCCTGACACTGGTTATTGGTGAATATGATGTGGCAAAAGCGTTGAAGAAAAACCTGACTCGTGACGAGAATGACGTTGTTATCGATGTGATTCAGGCATATGTCACTAAGGTGAATGCCAGCATTGAAGAGTTCAAGAAGTTGGGACTAGCTAAAGATGTTGCTCGTGCAGAGCGTGATCTTATCCTGCTGGACAACTACTTGCCGGAGCCTCCAGTTCAGTTTACTGTCGAAGAACTGGAAGAAATGGCAGAAGAATTTAATTCCGAAGGGAAGAAGTTTGGTGACTTTATGAACTTCCTGCGTACTGAACATAAAGGCGAGTTTGACGGTGCAGTAGCCGCTCAGATTGCCAAACGTATTCTGCCAACTAAATAAGGAGAAAAATATGCAGCATTTGAAATGTATTTCAAGCACTGAGACTAAATGGTTCAAAGAAGATGCATTGTATCCGGTTGTTGGTAAAGGTGACTGGAACAAAGTATTGGACGCAGCAACGTTCATCGTTATTGATGAAACTAATAGCAAAGTTACAGTACCTTTGAAAGGCTTTGTATGGGAGTTTGAGCTTGTGGAAGAAAAGCCTCGCGTACCTCGTGTTCGTCGCAAGCGCAAGACACCACCAAAGAAAACTACCACTACAGCACAGCTTCGTTACAAGAATGGTCAGTCATTCACCTTCCGTAACGTCAAGAATGTGAGTGTTATTGGTGGAGATCTGACGGTAATCACGAGCAAGACTATCGAAAAAGGTATCACCCAGCGTGTGATGCATAAAATCGATGCATCATTGGTACGTTCGGTTATTATGGATTCACCAAAAGGCACGGAAGAGATCTATCAAGATGTTTTTGTAGACGGTAGCTGGATGTATTACACTCCAACTCGAACTATTATGAACAGCAAAATGCTAGAGCTACGTTTCTAATACAACAAGGGGCTTCGGCCCCTTTAGGCGGTGAGAATGCACGAGCAGTACCTACGGTGGATGCATCAAGATATTGGTTGCATTATTCGTATGATCGGCAAAAACTATGCAGAGCTATTAGAGAATCCTAATTTCAAGCACGAAGAATTCCTTCTTATTGGAGGTTTTCAAGTGTTAGGGATTTATAAGATGCTTCTGGATAGTTGCAAAAATACTGGATCTGATATTGATATTGTCACTCATATGGACTATCATAACCAGATTCAAGATATCTATAACAAACGATGGGAGAAAAAAGATGAAAACTGATATGCGCGGTAAAAATGTTATTGCTGTTGTAGTTAATGGTATGGATCAGTGGTTAACAGAAGGTAAGTCATATACTGTTGTTGACCAGTGTTCATCCTTATTCTACGTAATGACGGATGAAGGTTACGTTGGTGGCGCTAAGATTGAGAGATTTATCGAAGATACTGCTACCACTCCAGAAGGTAAACATATCCCTACCTTTGCTCGTGTTCACTATGCGAAGAAAGCTAAACAGGTTCGTCGTCCTAAGCAGAAACCACCTGTACGTAAGAAGACCGATATTCTAATCACCTACGAGAACGGCGCTCAGTACGAACTGACGAACGTTATTACCGTAGCCCTAATCGGACTCGATACCGTATTTGTAACTCAGCCTGTAGCCTCTGGCGAAGGATTTGAGACGGTTAAGACTACTAAGCTGGATGGTGTTATTGAGCTTGAACTGCTAACACCAACTGATCGTATCTTTATTGACCGCGCAGCGTCTTGCTGGGAGATCGAAGGAAACAAAGTAAGTATGTCGGCAACTAAATTTATCTGGGAGGCTTAATGGAGTTATTCGAAGGTATTTCTTCTGATACAAGCATTCATACTCGGCTGGATATTTCTTCAATCATTCAAACAAGTGTTGAGAAAGAAGATGGACGCTCACTGAAAGATATCGCCCTTTACTTAAACTCTGAATCTGGGGAAGTAGCCGATTGGCTGCTTAACCCTCAGAAGCAAAAGGAAGGACTTCTCGGGGAGTGTTCAGATGTGATTATCTGTGCCGTAGATCTGGCGTTCCAGTACCTAAGAACACAGCCAGCTTACTCCACACTGGATGATAAGTCCCTGGCTAATATTCTTTCAATTATCCTGGAAGAAACCATCGATGAAAAGTGTGCTAAATGGGCAGGTAAATAATGGCTGTGTTCGGTGAAATCATCATAGTGCTAGCAGGCTTGGTGATATTCTTATGGTCTGCATTCGTGGCATACTTCGTGAGTAAACTACAGCAGGTAGGGTACTTCTTCCTACTGCCGATGCTCCTCGGTGTTGTGCTTATGTGGATTGGTATTCATTATGGGCCTATTACGGTAGGTGTAGGAGGATAGTATGCAAGTAAGAGCTACAGAGTTTCGTCCGATGAATAAATTTTCACTACGTGTTATGCTGGGGAATGGCCCCAGCAAACACAAACTGGACTTCAATATTCGTAGACGTGTAAAAGGATTCAGTATTTATCGATCAATCCTTCCCTACGAACGTTTCTTAGACAACAGGACGGGCTGGTATGATTGAGTACTTAGTTGGAAACCTTATCGACGAAGGTAAAAAGAACAACGTTCAAGTGATTGCTCATTGTGCAAACTGTATGAACACAATGAAGTCAGGTATTGCACCTCAGATCGTTAAGGCATTCCCTTATGCACAGGAAGCAGATCTAGAGACTGTGCGAGGAGATAAGCAGAAGCTAGGAAGTTTCAGTGTTGGTATTGCAGAGCCAGAAGATTTTGATATCCTGGGCTACAACTGCCCAGATGTTTTCAATCTTTACGGGCAATACGGATTCACTAAGCGTCAATTGGGCTTGCGTGATCTGGACTATGATGCTATGTTTAACTCTCTTCAAGCGATGGCCTTTAAGCTTATAGATTGGGGCGCAGAAGACTTGATTATAGGCTTACCGGCTATTGGATGTGGCCTTGCAGGGGCTAGGTGGAGTATCGTTGAAGCTATGATCAAGGAAACTCTCTGCTTGACGGAGAACAGAATCGTGGTATACTCCCTGACTAAAGAAGCAATGGAAAATTTAAGGAGTTATAAGTGAGTACTAAGTTTATAGTATCAAAGTTCCCGTATGATGATGTAACTGTTCTTGTTAGTGATGGTAAAAGTCAGACAGGATTTTATGTAGGGGATTCCGCTCAAGAGGGTGTAATCACCCTAGAAGATTTCCTGAAAGCAGTAGATGTATCTAATTGGAAAGAAGATCAGCTTAAGCTGTTCACCAGCCCTCTGTTTAAAGATACACCAACTGGTCAAGTTATTGGTGAGTTCACCATCCCCGCAACTACTTAAGGAGTTAAAATGGAAGCTATCTTTACTGTCCTAGTGTTTTTATTCTTTATCGCAATCTCGTTTTGCATTATGCTGATCCCGAGCTTTGTTCTGATTTGGGCTTATGACCATATCGCAGCGCAGTTTAACTGGCACGTCCTAGAACTTGGCTGGGCAAATGTAATTTGTGTTGCCGTACTGCTTGTAATCGCACGTAGTATTTTTAAGAAAAAGTGATTGACATATAGAGAGGGTGTGATATCCTTCTCTCACTAACAAAGACAAGGAGAAAATATGGAACAGCTAGTAGATAATGCAGACTATCAACTGATGGTAGAAGTGGGTGACAGAAAGATCAAGTTTGACTATGCTGGTCACTTCACTGTCGGTGGAAAAACTATCCTGAGTCTTATTCGTGAAGATAACATTGCCTATTTCTACCAAGGGCAAGAAGGTGTTACGCACGAAGATACGATTGATGCCCTGAATAAGATCCTGAATGAAGGCTTTACAGCCCAGGCGATGAAGTGTATCAATGTTGGTGAAGGCTTCTACGATGTAGATTGTGCTAACAACAAAGGTATTCTGCGTCTTTACTTTGAAGACAAGGGTAATGACAACTTCAACTTCTACAAAATGGAAGTTCTGTAACTACGAGGGACGGCGTATGGTGATTATTGTTATTGTGTTTCTATTCGTCGTCCTCTTTTTGGAGGGTATTCTATGAAGGTTATGCTTAAAATTGTTATTTTTGTTTTTCTGTGTGGATTGGCGGCTATCGCTCACGCAGCAGATATCAAGCAAGAAAAGGTTTACAACGGCGGTTTCACTCAAGCGGATGTTCTGATCATCAAAGACAAAACTCACGGCGTAATGTGCTGGGTGTTTGATGGGGGTAATAACGTTACCTCCCAATGTCTGCCAAAGTCTCAAGTAGAAAACTTTGATAAAGATTGAAAATAAAGGTTGACGAGTAAAAAGATTCTGGTAAGATGTATCACATCAAGACGAGATAGCTAGCAAATAGGTTGCTAGTTTAATAAAGGAGAGACAATATGAACACATTTATGAAGTACTACAAAATCCCTACAATCCTCTGGGGCATCGGTATTGCACTTGGCGGTTATATCGGTTTCGCTGAAACTGGTACTGTAGCAGGAATGATTGAAGGTTTACTGGCGGTGATTATTCTGTCTGTCCTTGAGGTTTCTCTCTCAGCAGATAACGCAGTACTTAACGCTAAGAAACTGGCGGATATGGACGAAGTGTGGAAGAAACGTTTTCTCACCTGGGGTATGTTGATTGCTGTGTTCGGTATGCGATTAGTACTTCCGATTCTGATTGTAGCAGGCTTGGGTGAAATGACCCCGTGGCACGCAGTATGGTTAGGCTTTAATGACCCTAAACAGTATGCAGATGTTCTACAGTCTAGTCATCATCTGGTAGCGAGTTTTGGTGGTGCGTTCCTGTTAATGGTTGCTCTGGGCTTCTTCCTGGATGATGAAAAAGAAACACATTGGCTGTCTTGGATTGAAAAGCCACTAGCTAAGATTGGTGGCGGTATTACGGCGCAGGTTGGTATTACTCTTCTGGCACTGATTGTAGCAAGCTTTGGTGCGGATCAGGCAGAACGTGTAGCTTTCTTAGCTTCTGGTGCGGTTGGTGTGATTCTGTTCTTAGGCATTCACTTCCTGTCTGAGTGGCTTGAAGCAAAAGACGAAGCAATGGCAGCAGCAACTGGTGCGGTAGTTAAAGCAGGTCTGGCAGGTTTCATCTACCTTGAGATTCTGGATGCGTCTATGTCGTTTGACGGATTAATTGCAGCATTCGCTATCACACAGTACTTCTTGGTGATTATGATTGGTCTGGGTATTGGTGCGCTGTTTGTACGTTCAATGACTCTGCACGTACTTGAGTCTGGTCAGATGGGCGAATACCGCTATATGGAGAATGGTGCTTTCTTCGCTATCCTCTGCCTGGCAGTGATTATGCTCCTGAACTTCCTGATTGAAGTTCCAGAAGTGGTAACTGGTCTGATTGGCGTAGCTTTCTTGGGTGCAGCGGTTTATCACAGCCACGTACTTAACAAGAAAGAAGCTTTAGAAGAAGCAACTGAATAAGAATAGAGCCTCCTTCGGGAGGCTTTTTCGTTAAAGGAGAAAATAATGTTTGCAATGTTTGCCTTATGTATCGTACTCTTGGTTCTTCCGGTGTTGGCAATATGTTTCATAGTGTCAATTATCAAAAAACTTTTATAGGACAAGAGCTTGATTATTTTATTTCTATGCTGTACAGTGTTTATATTCCTGCCATC